>Ga0208514_100030_pt1 | contig 216729 bp, 186 predicted proteins | sample LakWasMet70_HOW9_2_FD_183900 | JGI IMG/M metagenome (GOLD analysis project Ga0208514, IMG submission 183900) | Freshwater sediment methanotrophic microbial communities from Lake Washington under simulated oxygen tension - Sediment Metagenome... | ecosystem: Environmental > Aquatic > Freshwater...
TTGGCTAACCGAACTCCATCCCGGCAACCTGACACGAAGTCAGCTTGACGAGGCATCGTCAGAGCTGACTTCCATACTGCTTACCTATGATATCTGAGCAAAATTTGAGGGGAAGGCTCAGGGTCTGTCCCCGATTTTTGAGGGATTACTTCGCGTTCATCAGCGCGACGGTGGTGTCGAGCATGCGGTTCGAGAAGCCCCACTCGTTGTCATACCAGGACGAGACCTTCACCAGGCGGCCGGAAACCTTGGTCAGGGTGGCGTCGAAGTTCGACGAGGCCGGGTTGTGGTTGTAGTCCACCGAGACCAGCGGCGCGGTGTTGTAGGTCAGGATGCCGTTCAGCGGACCGTCGGCGGCGTCCTTCATCAGCTTGTTGATCTCTTCGACCGTCGTGTCGCGCTTGGCGATGAAGGACAGGTCGACGATCGACACGTTGATGGTCGGCACACGGATGGCGTAGCCGTCCAGCTTGCCGTTCAGCTCCGGCAGCACCAGGCCGACCGCGGCGGCGGCGCCGGTCTTGGTCGGGATCATCGACATGGTGGCCGAACGGGCGCGGCGCAGGTCTTCGTGCATCACGTCGGTCAGCACCTGGTCGTTGGTGTAGGCGTGCACGGTGGTCATCAGGCCGTTCTCCAGGCCGATGGCGTCGTGCAGGGGCTTGACCAGCGGGGCCAGGCAGTTGGTGGTGCAGGAGGCGTTCGAGATCACGGTGTCGGATGCCTTCAGCACGGTGTGGTTCACGCCGTACACGACGGTCGCGTCCACGTCCTTGCCGCCCGGAGCGGAAATGACGACCTTCTTGGCGCCGCCCTTCAGGTGGGCCGAAGCCTTTTCCTTGGTGGTGAAAAAGCCGGTGCACTCGAGCACCACGTCCACCCCCAGCTCGCCCCACGGGATGTCGGCCGGGTTGCGCTGCGCGAACACGCGGATCTTGTCGCCATTCACGATCATATAGTCGCCTTCGACCTGGACGGTGCCCGGGAACTTGCCGTGGGCCGTGTCGTAGCGGGTCAGGTGGGCGTTGGTCTCGGCATTGCCCAGGTCGTTGATCGCCACGATCTGGATGTCGTGCTTCTTGCCGCCTTCGTAGTGGGCGCGCAGGACATTGCGGCCGATGCGGCCGTAACCGTTAATTGCTACCTTGATCGTCATAACTCATCGCTCCTGAATGAAAAATAAACGGGCGCGGGCCGGGCTCACGCCTGGATCACCGCCTTGGCTTTCGCAACCACATTCTCGACCGTGAAGCCGAAATGCTTAAACAGGACGCCGGCCGGCGCCGATTCGCCGAAGGTGTCGATCCCGACCACCGCGCCTTCAAGGCCGACATACTTATACCAGAAGCCCGAAACGCCGGCCTCGATGGCCACGCGCGGCGCCCGGCCCAGCACGCCGGCCTTGTAGGCGGCGTCCTGGCGGTCGAACACGTCGGTCGAGGGCAGCGAGACCACACGCGTGGCCACGCCCTCACCGTCCAGCGCGGCCGCAGCGGCCATCGCCAGTTCCACTTCCGAGCCGGTCGCGAGCAGGGTCACCTTCGCGTCCGCGGCTTCCTTCAATACGTAACCGCCTTGCGCGATGGCGGCGACCTGGGCCGCGCTGCGCTCCTGGTAGGGCAGGTTCTGGCGCGAGAAGATCAGGGTCGAGGGACCGTGCTTGCGCTTGACCGCTTCGCCCCAGGCCACGGTCGATTCCGTGGTATCGCAGGGGCGCCAGTTATCCAGATTGGGAATCAGGCGCAGCGACGAAACGTGCTCGACCGACTGGTGGGTCGGGCCGTCCTCGCCCAGGCCGATCGAGTCGTGGGTGAACACGAAGATCGAGCGCTGCTTCATGAGCGCGGCCATGCGCAGGGCGTTGCGGCTGTAGTCGGAGAAGGTCAGGAAGGTCGCGCCGAACGGGATGTAGCCGCCGTGCAGGGCGACGCCGTTCATGATGGCCGACATGCCGAACTCGCGCACGCCGTAATTGATGTGGTTGCCCGCCTTGTGCGAGCGCACCGCCACGCATTCCTTCCAGTTGGTCAGGTTCGAGCCGGTCAGGTCGGCCGAGCCGCCCAGGAATTCCGGCAGGTGCGGGGCCAGCGCCTGGATCGCGTTCTGCGAGGCCTTGCGGGTGGCGATGTTCTCTTTCTTCTCGACGGTGGCGGCAACGGCGGCGGCCAGCAAGGCGTCGAAGTCGGCCGGCAGTTCGCCCGCCATGCGACGCTCCAGTTCGGCGGCCTTGGCCGGGAAGGCGGCGCGATAGGCAGCGAAGGCCGTGTTCCATTCGCCTTCGACTTTGGCGCCCTGCTCCTTGGCGTTCCAGGCGGCGTAGACGTCGTCCGGAATCACGAACGGCTCGTAGTTCCAGCCCACGTATTCGCGCACGGCCGCCACTTCCTTCTCGCCGAGGGCGGCGCCGTGCACCTTATCGCCGCCTTGCAGGTTGGGCGAGCCCTTGCCGATCACGGTCTTGCAGCAGATCAGGGTCGGACGGTCGGACTCTTGGGCGCGCGCGATGGCGGCCGAGACAGCCTGCACGTCGTGGCCGTCCACGGCCGGGATCACGTTCCAGCCGTAGGCGGCGAAACGCTGCGGAGTGTCGTCGGTGAACCAGCCTTCCACCTTGCCGTCGATCGAGATGCCGTTGTCGTCGTACAGGGCGATCAGCTTGTTCAGGCGCAGGGTGCCGGCCAGCGAGCACACCTCGTGCGAGATGCCTTCCATCAGGCAGCCGTCGCCGAGGAAGGCGTAGGTGTGATGGTCGACCACCGTGTGGCCGGGCTGGTTGAATTCGGCCGCCAGCAGCCATTCGGCCAGCGCCATGCCGACCGCGTTGGCGATGCCCTGGCCGAGCGGGCCGGTGGTCGTCTCGACGCCGGGGGTGACGTCCACTTCCGGGTGACCGGGGGTCTTGGAATGCAGCTGGCGGAAGTTGCGCAGGTCGTCCATCGACACGTCATAGCCCGCCAGGTGCAGGAGCGCGTAGTGCAGCATCGAGCCGTGGCCGTTGGACAGCAGGAAGCGGTCGCGGTTGATCCACTTCGGGTTGGCCGGGTTGTGGCGGTAATGGCCGCTCCAGAGCGCAACGGCGATCTCGGCCATGCCCATGGGCATGCCGGGGTGGCCGGAGTTCGCCTTTTGCACGGCGTCCATCGCCAAAGCGCGGATCGCGTTCGCCATTTGCGTGGTGGGAAGGGTCGTCATGAAGAGTCCTGCAGGATGGTTGGAATGCTGTGGTAGTGCGCGACTACGAAAGCCCATGATTTTACCAGAGGCAGGCGGTCAGGACTTAAAATGCCGGCATGCCACGTTTCTATTGCCCCCCTCCCCTGATCGGCGGCCAGACCATCGAGCTGCCCGAGACTGTCGCCCATCATGTCCAGGTGCTGCGGCTGCAGCCCGGGGACGCCTTGTCCCTGTTCGACGGCAGCGGCGGCGAGTACGCGGCCACGTTGCTCGAGTGCGGCAAGCGCCGCGCCAGCGCCCTGGTCGGCGCGCACCTGGCGCGCGAGGCGGAGCTGCCGTTCGCTGTCACCCTGGCGCAAGGCCTGCCGGAAGGCAGCAAGATGGATTGGATCGTCGAGAAGGCGGTCGAACTGGGCGCGGCCGCGCTGCTGCCGGTGACGGCGCGGCGCTCGGTGGTGAAGCTGTCCGGCGAGCGGGCCGAGCGCAAGCTGGCCCATTGGGAAGCCATTGTCATTGCCGCCGCCGAGCAATGCGGGCGCAACCGCCTGCTGCGCCTGGCGCCGCCGCAGCCGCTCGAACGCTGCCTGGGCGCGCAGACCACGCTGTTGCTGTCGCCGCGCGGCAGGGTGGCGCTCGCCGACTGGGCCCGCGCCACCGCGCCGTGCGACGTGACGCTCCTGATCGGCCCCGAAGGTGGCTACAGCCCCGAAGAGGAACAGGCTGCCCTGGACGCCGGCGCCGTGGCCGTCACGATGGGGGCGCGCATCCTGCGCACCGAAACGGCCGCCCTGGCCGCGCTCGGCATCCTGGCCGGCGCCTGGCCCGCCTAAGCAGCCGTCACCCCCGCGCAGGCGCGGGCCTCTGGTAAGTCTTGCGACCTGACTGCGCGCAGGGGTCCCCGCGTGGGCGCCGCAGCGCAAAAAAAACCCGCCGTTCGCACGGCGGGTTTTTTTGTGAGGCAGCGCCAGCCGGAACCGGCGCCAGGTCGAGCCAGATCAGAACTTGCGATCGTACTGAACCGACAGACGTGCGGAACGGCCCGATGCATAAGAGGACACGCCGCCGTATTCCGGACGGATACCGCCCGAGCCGGTGTTCAGCTGCTCGAAGTACTTGATGATCGGCTGGCTGTTGAACACGTTGAACACGTCAACCTTGAACTGCAGGCCCTTGGCGATGGCCGGACGGTAGGACAGGTTCATGTCCAGCGAGGTACGCCACGGCAGGCGGCCGAAGGTGCCGCGCGGTGCGGGCACGTTCTGGGAGCCGGTCGCGCCGAAGCAGAAGTGCTCGACACCGTAGTTCGGCGACGGACCAACTTGTTCCCAGTCACCCTGGGTCGGATCCGGGTTGTTACCCAGGCAGCCCTTCGGACGGCCGGACTCGGCGTACAGGTTGGCGCCGACGGTCCACTCCGGATTGATCTCGTAGTAGCCGAAAGCCTTGATCTGGTGGGTACGGTCACCCGACAGCAGGCCATTGGCGTACTGCATGATCTCGCCGTAGTCCCAGGTCGTGGTTGCGGCCAGGTCGTTCTGGGCGGCGTTCAGGTCGGACAGGGTCTGACCTTCGGTGTTGCCCTTGGAACGCGACCAGGTGTAGTTCAGCTTGCCGTACCAGCCGTTGCGGAACGGGTGCTCGAGGTACAGGTCCAGCGCGGTGTACTTGCGCTCGGCTTTCGGCAGGCCCATTTCGGCCGCCGACAGGGTCACGCGGGTGTACTGGCCGTTCTGCATGTAGTCCACCAGGAAGGTGTTGGACTCACCCGGGTTCACCGAGTTGCAGGAGAAGTACGGGTAGACCGGATCTTCCGGATCGAAGGTGGCGTCGTTGACCGTCGGGATGTGGTGCTCCAGCGCGTAGCGACGCAGCGGACGCGGGTCGCACCAGTCGTCGATGGTCGACTTCAGGGTACGGTAGGTGAACTTACCGCCGAAGTTCAGGTCAGGCGAGAACACCTTGTCGAAGCCGATGCTGAACTCGTCCTGTGCGGACGGTTTCAGGTCCTGTGCAGCGACCGAACGTGGGTCGAGCGACTGGCCGAATTCGCCGTTCGCCGACAGCGGGTTGGTCAGCTGGGTCAGGCCGGTCGGCAGGCCGTTCGCGTCGGTGCCGGTGTAGGTGAAGTACTGGCTGGTGTTGGTGGCACCGTTAGCACCGCGCAGGGTGGCGCGGGTCGGGATCTGCACCGCATAGCGGCCGGCGCTACCGTAGACCTTGAAGGAGGAATCGCCGTTCACGTCCCAAGCCGCCGAGAAGCGCGGATTGATCTGGTTCTTCATCTCCAGGTACTTCACGTGGTCGACGTTGGCGTTGTAGAAGCCTTCGTCACGAATACCGACGGTCAGTTTCAGGTTTTTGGTGACCTGCCACACGTCCTCGATGTACTTCGCGTCCTGGCCGGCAAAGGCGTTCGACACGGTCGAGAAGATGTTCTTCAGGACGTAGTAACCGGAGTCGGACAGTGCGCCATGACCAGCGACGGCCGGCACGGAGCCGCCCGGCACCGGGAACGGCTGGGTCGGAGCGGTCGTCTTGGCGTAGATCCACTGGAAGCCACCAGCGATGCTCTGGCCGGCGTGCAGGGACTCGGTCTTGGCGTTGTCGCCGCCGAAACGGATCAGGTGGTCGCCCAGCTTGTACTCGAGGTCGAGGCGGCTGAAGGTGAACTTGTCGATCGCGCCCGAGAAGTTGACGTTGGTGCTGAGCTGGGTGTTGTTGTAGTTCAGGCCAGGAGCGCGGTTCTCTTCGGCAGCTGCTACGCCCGGCAGATTCGGGTTGTAGCCGGCCGGCTCGTAGATGTGGCGGGTGCGGCTGACGCCGTACAGGGCCGAGACCGACAGGTTGTCGGTCAGGGTGCCGGTGTAGCGCAGGAACTGGTAGTCGCCGCCGGTGTTGTTACCGATACCGGCCGGGTCGTTGTTGCGCTCATGCAGCGAGGACTGCACGGTCGAGCCGATGGCGTGCGACGCGTAGTCGTAGCTGTAGTACTTGGTGTCGACGGTCGGCTGGTCGACGAAGGTGGTCAGCTCGAGACGGTGGTCGTCGGTGATGTTCCAGTCGAACTTGGTGTAGTAGCGCAGCTGCTTGGTCTCGCGCTTGCGCCAGCCCTGGGTGCGGGCGGCGGCGGCGCTCGAGTTGTTCAGCACGTTGACCTGGCCGGCATCGGTGTCGGTCTCTTCCACCGACGCGAACATGAAGACCTTGTCCTGGATGATCGGACCGCCGACGTAGGCGCCCAGCGTGGTCTGGTCGCGGGTGTCGTCGGAGTTACGCTGACGCACCAAGCCTTTGTTGGCGGCGGTGGCGTTCGGGCCCCAGTAGGCGTCCTTGGCCTTCGAGCGCATGGAGTTCGGGCTGGTGGTGGCCAGGAAGCCGGCTTCCCAGGTGTTGGTGCCGCCCTTGCCGATGACGTTGATCACGCCACCGACGGAACGGCCGAATTCGGCGCCGTAGCCGCCGGTCTTGATCTCGGCCGATGCGATGGCGCCGAACGGCAGTTCGGAAGCGCCCATCTGGGTCAGCGGGTTGGTGACCGGGAAACCGTTGATGTAGTACGCGTTCTCGGAAGCCGCGCCGCCACCGATCGAGGCGCCTGCGCCATAGGTCGGGTCGGAACGGGTGGTGTTCGGTGCCAGCTGGATGATGGCGTCGACGCTGCGGCCGACCGGCAGCTTGGCCAGTTCGCGCGCGGTGAAGGTGGCGCCGTTGGTGGCGTTGGACACGTCGATGCGGCTGCGGCGGCCGGTCACCTGCACGGTTTGCGCGGTCGCGAATACGGCTTCCACACCCTGGCCGGCGATGGTGTCGACCTCGGACGAACCGGCGGCGGCGCCGTTCTTCATCAGGGTGACCTGGTAGTGACCGACCGGCAGGCTGCCGGCGTTGAACGCGCCATTGGCGTCCACGCGCACCGTGCGGGTCTGGTTGGTATCGGTGTTCTTGACGACCACCTCGGTTGCGGTGCCCGGAGCGACCTTACCATAGACGTTACCGGTCACTTGCTGTGCAGCGGCCGGATTCATGAACGCTGCGCTCAGCGCCGCAGTGCCGAACGCTACCGACAGCGCGCGAACCAATGCAGTTTTTCTAAACATTGTGATTTCCTAAGTTATCGGCCAACCGGATAGATCGGCCAGGGTTTTGTTGCTAAATCACGGGTGATACTTCTTCTCCCACCATTCTTCCGGCCCACTCTTGGAGAGCCTGAAACAACACACCGGTCCGCGGAGGCCGGTATGTATAGCCATACATAGAACCATATCAAAACAACAGGTGTCAATTGACAACGTACGAAGTATGCAGGATTACAACACCATGACAAATTTTCTAAAGACTAGGCTTCCCAAGACCGTGTAAACGCTGCCTTATTAGGCCGCGGGGCAAGCGGGTACAATAGTGGATTGACCCTGGAACCGAACATGTTGCGCATCTCCGAACTCAAGCTTCCCCTCGATCACGCCGCGGCCGAGCTTCCGGCCGCCATCCTGGCGCGCCTGGGCATCGGCGCCGAGGAGTTGATCAGTTTCAACATCCACAAGCGGTCCTACGACGCCCGCAAGAAGAGCGCGATCGTGCTGATCTATATCGTGGATGTGACGCTGCGCGACGAGGCGGCGGTGCTGGCGCGGCATCAGGGCGACGTCCGGCTGGGGCCGACGCCGGACATGAGCTACCGCTTCGTGGCCGAGGCCAGCCAGTTGCACGGCCGCCATCCGCGTCCGGTCGTGATTGGCATGGGTCCGTGCGGCCTGTTCGCCGCGCTGATCCTGGCACAGATGGGACTGCGCCCGATTGTGTTGGAAAGGGGCAAGATCGTGCGGGAACGGACGGTCGATACCTTCGCGTTCTGGCGCAAACGCCAGCTCCACCCCGAATCGAACGTCCAGTTCGGCGAAGGCGGGGCCGGCACCTTCTCGGACGGAAAACTGCACAGCCAGATCAAGGATCCGAAGCACTACGGGCGCAAGGTGCTGACCGAGTTCGTGAAGGCCGGCGCCCCGGAAGAGATCCTGTACGTCTCCAAGCCCCACATCGGCACCTTCCGGCTGGTCAAGATGGTCGAGCAGATGCGCGAAACCATCATCGCCCTGGGCGGCGAGATCCGCTTCCAGACCAAGCTGACCGACCTGCTGCTGGAGGACCTGGGCAACGGCCAGCGCCAGCTGGTGGGCGTCAAGCTCGCCAGCGGCGAGGAAATCCCGACCCGCCATCTTGTGGCCGCGATCGGCCACAGCGCGCGCGATACGTTCGAGATGTTCCACCAGCGCGGCGTGTACATCGAGGCCAAGCCGTTCTCGATCGGGTTCCGGGTCGAACACCCCCAGTCCCTGATCGACGTGTGCCGCTTCGGCCCCAACGCGGGCAACAAGATCCTCGGCGCGGCCGACTACAAAATCGTGCATCACGCCTCGAACGGACGCTCGGTCTACAGCTTCTGCATGTGCCCGGGTGGCACGGTGGTGGCCGCCTCTTCCGAGGAAGGGCGGGTGGTCACCAACGGCATGAGCCAGTACTCGCGCGCGGAACGCAACGCCAACAGCGCGATCGTGGTCGGCATCACACCGGCCGACTATCCGGGCCATCCCCTGGCCGGCATGGCCTTCCAGCGCGAACTGGAGGCGCGCGCCTTCCAGTTGGGCGGCGGCACCTATGACGCGCCGGGCCAGCTCATGGGCGACTATGTGCGCGGCGTGGCTTCGACCGCGTTCGGCGCCGTGACGCCCTCGTTCAAGCCGGGCGTGCATCTGACCGACCTGGGCCCGGCGCTGCCGCCGTACGCCACCCTCGCCCTGCGCGAGGCCTTCGTCGCGTTCGACCAGCAGATCAAGGGTTACTTCAAGGAGGACGCGGTGCTGACCGGGGTCGAGACGCGCACCTCCTCCCCGATCCGCATCAAGCGCCGCGACGACGATCTGCAAAGCCTGAACACGCGCGGGCTGTTCCCTGCGGGCGAAGGGGCGGGGTATGCGGGCGGGATCCTGTCGGCGGCGGTGGACGGTATCCGCGCGGCGGAAGCGGTGGCGCTGGATATGGCGGCCAAATAAAACCGGGGTCGGACCCCGGGCGGGGTCAGACCCCAGACGCCGGGCCTTACAGCCAGCCGGCGCGGCGGAAGCGGCGGTACATGTAGGCCGCTACCCCGGACATGGCCAGCAGGGCCAGCGGATAGCCCCAGAACCAGTGCAGCTCGGGCATGTGCTCGAAGTTCATGCCCCACACGCCGGCGAAGGCGGTGAACACGGCGAAGATGGCGGCCCAGGCGGCCAGCTTCTTGTTGACCTCCCCTTCCTCGATCGCCACCAGCGACAGGTTGACCTGGATTGCCGTGTTGATCGTTTCGCGGATCGCGTCCATCGCCGTGCCCAGCCGCACCAGGTGGTCGTGCACATCGCGGAAATATTCTTCGACGCCCTGGCACAGCGCCGGCACGCGCCCGCCGTAGAGCTTGCCGACGGTCTCCATCAGGGGCACGATGGCGTGGCGCAGCGCCAGGCTCTTGCGCTTGAGCGCATACAGGCGCTCGATGTTGGCGCGGCGCGAGCTGCCGGTGAAGATGCGCTCCTCGATCGCCTCAAGCTCCGCTTCGAGCCCCTCGACCAGCGGGAAATAGCGGTCCACCACCGCATCCATCAGCGCATACAGCACGAAGGCCGGACCCTGGCGCAGCATGTGCGGCTCGCGTTCGGCGCGCGCGCGCACGCCGAGGAAATCCTGGCTGCTTTGCCGGCGCGACGAGAGCACGAAGCGCGGGCCGACGAAGACATCCAGCTCGCCCACGCACAGCGCGTCGCCGCGCGCTTCCACAGTCTGGACGACGACGAAGAGCGAGTCGCCATACTCCTCGATCTTGGGGCGCTGGTGGCCGCGCAGGGCGTCCTCCACGGCCAGTTCGTGCAGACCGAACTCCTCCTGCATCTGGCGCAGCTCGGGCTCGGCCGCGTCGCGCAGGGCGACCCAGACGAAGTTGTCCGGGCGCGCCAGGTAGTCGCTGATGTCCGCGACGGGGATGTCGGCCAGCTTGGCGCCGTCCTGGTAGGCTACGCAGTTGATCAGCATGTCATGAACAAAAAAAAGGGACGTACCCCATTGTAGGGTACGTCCCTTGCAGAACGGTTCGGATCAGCTAGATCAGAACGTGTACTGCGCCATGAAACGGAAGGTGCGTGCCTTCTGGATCGACAGCGGCTTCTCGTAGGACGGATCCGGCGAGTTCACGCCGACTTCGCCTTCTTCCTGGACGCTGGTGACGGTGCGGTTGTTGAACACGTTCAGCACGTCCATCTGGAACGACAGGCCCTTCATCCACTTCGGCTCGTAGTTCGCCTGCAGCGACAGCTCGTGGGTCCAAGCCGTACGGCCGAAGGAACCACGCGGATGCAGGGAACCGCCGCAGTAGAACGAGGCGGCGCCGTAGTAGATCGACACGCCGTCCAGGCTACCGTTGTAGTAGCCCAGGCAGTTACGCGGACGGCCCGATTGCACCAGGACGTTCGCGCCGAAACGCCACTCGGGCAGCACTTGGTAGGCGCCGAACAGCTTGAAGGTGTGACGGCGGTCGTTCGGCAGGTAGCCGTAGGAACCTTCCATCAGGCCCGGGTAGTCCCAGTCCTGCGAGATGCCGGCGTCGTCCTGGCCGATGTCCGACTTCACGTAGCCTTCGGCGTTACCCTTGTTGTAGGCCAGCACGTAGGAACCCTGCAGGCTCCATACGCCGTCCCAGGCGCGCTCGAAGCCCAGTTCCAGGGACTTGAAGATACGCTCGGGTTGCGGGAAGCCCAGCGCGGAGGCCGGGATGGTCACCGGAGTCAGGCCCTTGCCGTCGCCCAGGTCCACGTTCGCGGTGAGCGATTTGCCCGGGTTGTACAGGAAGCAGCCGCCCACGGTGCCGCCGATGGTGCTGGCCTGGTCTTCGTTGTAGCCGTTGGCGATGGCCCAGTTGTAGGTGCCTTCGTCGTTGCACATGTCATCCATCACCGACTTCAGCTTACGGTAGGTGACCTTGGCGGTGACGTTCCAGCGGTTGGCCAGGGCTTGCTGCAGGCCGAGGATGTATTCATCCTGGTACATCGGCTTGATGTTGGGGTCCACCACGGTGCGCGGATCCTTGGCTTCGCCGGTCGACACGCTCAGGCGGCTGCCCAGCTGGGCGCCCTTGCCCGGCAGCTGGAACTTGTCCGCGCCGAAGCTGCCGTTGAACGCATAGTAGTCGGTGTAGTCGAGCTCGGTGCCCGCCAGACGGACGTTGGTGTTCGACATGACCGGGATGTAGTAGCGGCCGGCGTTACCGAAGACCTTGGTCTGGGCGTTGCCTTGCACGTCCCACACGACGCCGAGGCGCGGTGCGGTCGTGTTCTTCACCTTGATGAAGGTCTGGCCGAGCGCGTTCAGGTTCTCGAAGGATTCCGAACGCAGACCCAGCGAGGCCAGCACGTTCTTGCTGATCTGCCAGTTGTCTTCGATGTAGAAGGCGCTGTTCTTGGTCTTGAAGGTGCCGCCGTTCTCGAAGTGGCGGATGGCCATGTAGTCGAGCGGAGCGCCGGTGTCGTTCACGTAGCCGTTGGACAGCTTCGAGCCCGGTTGCAGGGTGCGGATCGAGTAGTTGTCGCCACCCGGGTAGAACGTGCCGTCCACCACCTTGTAGGTCTCGTTGTCCAGGCCGAAGCGCAGGCCGTGCGAACCGAGGTTCCATTCGGCGTCCAGGCGCAGTGCGTCGCGCTGGTCGTTCGCGTTCGGATCGACGATGCGGGTCTGGGTCGCGCAACCGAGCTTTTCGGTGCTCGAGGTGCGGCGGTCCGTGATGTACGGGCAGGACGCGGTTTCGATCTTCGACTTACGGTTGTACTTGCCTTGGCCGTACATGGCCGACACGGTCAGGTCGTCGGTCACCCAGGAGGTGTACTTGGCGATCAGGTTCTGGCCGCCGCTGGTGAACTCGTCGTGGCCGACGAAGTCGCCGCGGGCGCTGCCGTAAGCGGCGATCTGCTTGTAGGTGTCCTGCTTGTCTTCCGATTTGTCGGAGAAGGCCGTGAATTCCAGCAGGTTCGACTGGTTGATGTTCCAGTCGATCTTGGTCAGGTATTGCGGCGTGTTGTTCTTCAGGACCGACTGCTCGGAGTTGCCATAGGTCTTCTGCTTGATGTCGGCAGCCTGGACCAAGGCGAAGATGAACAGCTTGTCCTTGATCAGCGGACCGCCAGCCCACAGGTTCGAACGCAGGTCGTCGGTGCCGCCCGGACGGGTCAGCAGGTTCCAGCGGCCGGACACGTCCGATTTCTCGGCGTAGACGGAGTCGCCTTCCAGCGAGGACGGTTGGTAAATCACGTTCGCGCCGCCATGCCACTCATTGGTGCCGCGCTTGGTGGTCACGGACAGCACGCCGCCCAGCGAACGGCCGTATTCCGGACCGTAGCCGCCGGTCTTGACCTGCTGCTGGCCGATGGCGTCGAACGGCACCTGGTTGAAGGCGACGCCGTTGAGGGAGTTGGTGACGTTGAAGCCGTTGATGTAGTAGACGTTCTCGGCCGGCGACGCGCCACCCAGGGACGGCACGTTACCGCCGCGGGTGTTGGTCTCGCCGATACGCGAGTCGCCCTTGACGGCGCCCGGCGCCAGCAAGGCCACGGCGGTCACGTCGCGGGTCACCGGCAGGCGGTCGATCACTGCCTTGGTCAGGATCTGGCTCGATTCGGCCGACTTGACGTCGATGCGGCTGGCGCGGCCAGTCACATTCACGACCTGGGTCGGGCCGGCGAAGTTCACGGTGGAGCCTTCACCCGCGGACACGGTCGCGTTCTGGGTTTCCTTGGAGCCGTTCGGGTAGGTGATGGTCAGCGTGTAGTTGCCGGGGGGCAGCTGAGTGACCTGGAAGCCGCCGTCGGCGCCGACGGTGATGGTGCGGGTCAGGCCGATCTCCGCATTCTTGATCGTGACACTTGCACCCGCCGCGGCGTGGCCATTTAAGGAGCCAGCCGAGTTGGACGCGGCATAGGCTGCGGTTGGCAGCACTGCCGTTACCATGCCGGCGCTGAACGCCAGGGTCAGCGCGTGGACCAGTACAGTTTTTTTCAACATGTGATTTCCGGGAAAATGTTCCGACACCCCAAGTGCCGGTTTAAACAAAAATTGGAGCTACAGCTTAAAGGCTGAAGTTCCAAAGACCGAACCGTAATAACAGCAAAATGTTATTCTCGAAAAACGCGAAAACAACATTCGTGCCATCAGCTCAACTCGGATGGGACCACGTGTTGAAAAAAGTGTCAAGGCGACAGTATTTACTGCAAAAGGCCGTTCGTGCGCAATTTGGCCCGAAGACGCCGCAAATCGTGGATAAATCACGGCAAGCGCCCGGATTTCGATACAAACCCGTTACAAATTCTTGTTTGTTCCGCGCAACAAAAGACCGGGGCGCCCAGCCTCAATCATCCTGGGCGCCGTCGATCCCGAGATCGGCGATCTTGCGGGTGATGGTGTTGCGGCCGATGCCCAGGCGCACCGCGGCGTCGTTCTTGCGGCCATGGGTGTGGCGCAGCGCGGTCTTGATCAGGGCCGCCTCGAACTGGCGCCCGAGCACGTCCATGACTTCGCCCTGCCCGGCGGCCAGCATGCCGGCCGCCTGCAGCTCGAGCAGCTTGACCCACCCGCCGGCCTCAGCCAGGGCCAGGGCGGCCGGACTGCCGGCCACCGCCGTCACGGCCGGGGCCAGCGCTTCGGCCGGCGGTGCCGGGACGCTGGCGGCGCCGTCCGGCGCGCCGGCGCCGCGCAGCAGTTCGGGCGGCATGTCCTTCACCTCGACCGTCTGACCGGGCGCCATCACGGTCAGCCAGTTGCACAGGTTTTCCAGCTGGCGCACGTTGCCCGGCAGGTCGAGCTGCATCAGGAACTGCAGGGCCGCATCGCTCATGCGCTTGGCCTCGACCCCGAGCTGGCGCGCGCTCTGCACCAGAAAGTGACGCACCAGCAAGGGGATATCCTCGCGCCGCTCCCGTAAAGGGGGCAGGCGCAGGCGGATCACGTTCAGGCGGTGGTACAGGTCCTCGCGGAACAGGCCGTCGCGCACGCGCTGCTCCAGGTTCTGGTGGGTGGCCGTGATCACGCGCACGTTGGCCTTGAGCGGCTGGTGGCCGCCGACCCGGTAGAAGTGGCCGTCCGACAGCACGCGCAGGAGGCGGGTCTGCAGGTCGAACGGCATGTCGCCGATCTCGTCCAGGAACAGGGTGCCGCCTTCGGCCTGCTCGAAGCGGCCGCGCCGGGTGGCCTGGGCGCCGGTGAAGGCGCCGCGCTCGTGGCCGAAGAGTTCGGATTCGAGCAGGTCCTTCGGAATGGCCGCCGTGTTGATGGCGATGAAGGGCTGGGACGCACGCGGGCTGTGCTTGTGCAGGGCGCGCGCGACCAGCTCCTTGCCGCTGCCCGATTCGCCCGTGATCAGGACGGTGACGTTGGACTGGGACAGGCGGCCGATGGCGCGGAACACCTCCTGCATGGCGGCGGCCTGGCCGAGAATCTCGGGCGCCTCCACCGGGCCCGCCTCGACGTTGGTGTCGCGTAGACTCTCGTCCAGGGCGCGCCGGATCAGCTCGACGGCCTGATCGATGTCGAACGGCTTGGCCAGGTATTCGAAAGCGCCGCCCTGGAAGGCGGCGACGGCCGAATCCAGGTCGGAAAAGGCGGTGATGATGATGACCGGCAGGCCCGGATGGCGCTCCTTCACGGCGGCCAGCAGGTCCAGGCCGGAGTCGCCCGGCATGCGGATGTCGGACACCAGCACCTGCGGGGTCTCGGTGGCCAGCGCGGCCAGCGCGTCGCGGGCGTTGGAAAAACTGCGGGTGGCGAGATTCTCGCGCGCCAGCGCCTTCTCCAGCACCCAGCGGATGGAGGCGTCGTCATCGACTATCCAGATTGGCTTCATAAGTCTCGCATTCAAGGTAAGGGCAACAGGATGCGGAAATCCGTGCATCCGGGGCGGCTCTCGCATTCGATCACGCCCTGATGCTGGTGCACGAAAGTCTGCGCCAGTGTCAGTCCCAGTCCGCTGCCCCCATCCCGGCCCGACACCAGCGGGTAGAAGATGTGATCGCGGATCTGCGGCGAAATGCCCGGCCCGTTGTCGATGATATGCAAATCTAATGCCAGCCCGTAGCGGACCTTGGCCAGGGTGACCTGGCGCGCCACTCGGGTGCGCAGCACGATCTCGGCGTCGCCCTGCGCGATGCGCGCCGACAGGGCCTGGGCCGCGTTGTGCGCGATGTTCAGGACCGTCTGGATCAACTGTTCCTTGTCGCCGCGAAATTCAGGCAGGGAGGCGTCGTAGTCGCGGCGGATGGTCAGGCCCTGGGGGAATTCGGCCAGGATCAGGCTGCGCACCCGCTCCAGCACCTCGTGGATGTTGACGTCGCCCACGATATGCGGGCGGCGGTGCGGCGCCAGCAGGCGGTCGACCAGGGTTTGCAGCCGGTCGGCCTCCTTGATGATGACCTGGGTGTACTCGCGCAGCTGGGCCAGGTGCAGGGGCGGCAGCTCCAGCTCGAGCAGCTGGGCCGCACCGCGGATGCCGCCCAACGGATTCTTGATCTCGTGCGCCAGGTTGCGGATCAGCTCCTTGTTGGCCTGGCTCTGGTCGAGCAGGCGCTCCTCGCGGTCGAGCTTCAACTGCTGCACGTTCTCGCGCAGCTCGACCACCAGCTCCTCCCCGCCCTGGGGCGCGCTGACGGTGGCGTGCACGTGCAGGGGATCGCGCCCGGCGCGCTCGAGCACCAGGTCCTGGCGGAAGTCGGCCGTGGGCGTGGCCAGCGCCTGGGCGCACAGGGCCGACAGCTCGGCCGGATTGGCGAACAGGGTCGTCAGCGACTGGCGCGACAAGGCCTTGAGGGAAGTGTCGAGCAGGTGCTCCGCGGCGGCGTTGGCGTAGCGGATCCCGCCCTGGGCGTCGGCCACCAGCACGCCCGCGGCCAGCATGTCCAGCCCTGCGTAGGCGGCGCTGTCTTGGCTCATTTACTTGATGTTTGAAATCTCGCGCTTGATCGCTTCGATGTTTTTTTCGCTGCGGCCGATGTTCTCGCGCAGCTGGGCCACGCGCTCCAGGTACTTCGCGTAGTTCTTCTCATTGCCCTGGCGCTCGGGTTCGCCGTTGTTGTACTCGGCTTTCAGGGCGGAGAGCTTCTTCTCTTCCTCGCGCAGCTCATCGCCGAGAATGGCGCGGCGGTCGTCGTCGCGCGCGCGCTGCTCGGCCGTGGCCACGCGCGGAAAGTCGGCCGGCGTGCTGGCCGGCGCCACTTTGCGGCCCGGCTCGCGCGGACGGATCGGCGCCACCGTGCTGACCGCGCCGCCCGGCAAGTCGAGCGGCGTGCAGCCCGGCTTGTTCTGGTCCGTGTACTCCTTGTGGCCGGCCGCGTCCACGCAGCGGTAGATCTGCGCCTGCGCCGCCAGCGGCAGCGCCAGCGCCAGCGCCGTCGCGCAGGCCAGCCTTGTCTTCCTGATCATTCCCATTCGCATCGGGGGTAGTAAACGCATTCCCGACTATACAACAGACCGGCTGGCACGCGCACGGAAGAAAAAAGGGGAGCGGCGCTCCCCTTTTCCACGGTTCCCTGGATCAGCAGGAGTAGTACATGTCGAATTCCACCGGGTGGGTGGTCATCCGCATGCGCTGCACTTCCTGCATCTTCAGCTCGATGTAGGCGTCGAGCATGGAGTCGGAGAACACGCCGCCGCGGGTCAGGAACTCGCGGTCCTTGTTCAGGGCGTCCAGCGCCTCTTCCAGCGAGGAGCACACGGTCGGGATCAGCGCGTCTTCTTCCGGCGGCAGGTGGTACAGGTCCTTCGAGGCGGCTTCGCCCGGATGGATCTTGTTCTGGATGCCGTCCAGGCCGGCCATCAGCAGCGCGGCGAAGCACAGGTAGACGTTGGCCAGCGGGTCCGGGAAGCGGGTCTCGATGCGGCGCGCCTTCGGGTTGGCCACGTGCGGGATGCGGATCGAGGCGGAACGGTTGCGGGCCGAGTAGGCCAGCTTGACCGGCGCTTCGTAGCCCGGCACCAGGCGCTTGTACGAGTTGGTGCCCGGGTTGGTGATCGCGTTCAGGGCCTTGGCGTGCTTGATGATGCCGCCGATGTAGTACAGGGCGTCGTCGGACAGGCCGGCATAGCCGTCGCCGGCGAACAGGTTCTTGCCGTCCTTCCAGATCGACTGGTGCACGTGCATGCCCGAGCCGTTGTCGCCGACGATGGGCTTCGGCATGAAGGTGGCGGTCTTGCCGTAGCTGTGGGCCACGTTCCAGATCACGTACTTCAGGTTCTGGGTCCAGTCGGCGCGCTCGACCAGGGTCGAGAACTTGGTGCCGATTTCGTTCTGGCCGGCGCCGGCCACTTCGTGGTGGTGCACTTCGACCGGGATGCCCAGGGATTCGAGGATCAGGCACATTTCGGAACGCATGTCCTGGAACGAATCGACCGGCGGGACCGGGAAGTAGCCGCCCTTGACCGCCGGACGGTGGCCGCTGTTGCCGCCTTCGATTTCCTTGTCGGTGGACCAGGAGGCTTCGTCGGAATCGACCTTGACGAAGCAGCCGGACATGTCGATCTTCCAGCGCACGGAGTCGAAAATGAAGAATTCCGGTTCCGGACCGAAGAAGGCGGTGTCGCCGATGCCGGTCGACTTCAGGTAGGCTTCGGCGCGCTTTGCGATCGAGCGCGGGTCGCGGTCATAGCCCTTGCCGTCGGACGGCTCGATCACGTCGCACTGCATGAACAGGGTGGTCTCTTCCATGAACGGATCGATGTTGGCCGTGTTCGGGTCCGGCATCAGGATCATGTCGGAAGCCTCGATGCCCTTCCAGCCGGCGATCGACGAGCCGTCAAAGGCGTGGCCGGACTCGAATTTGTCGGCGTCGAAATGGGACACCGGCACCGTGACGTGCTGCTCTTTGCCGCGCGTATCCGCGAACCGGAAATCGATGAATTTGACTTCGTTGTCCTTGACCATTTGCAGAACGTCTGCAGGTGTCCTTGCTGCCATGTTCGGAATCTCCTAGTTGAAGGGGTGTTGCTTGCTGTAACAGGCATAAAGCAGGTTCCATGCCAGACTTTCCGGAACCAGCCCGCGTTTGGAAAATGCCGCAAAATGCACCTAAAATCATGCAGCGCCCCGTGGCGGTGCGAATTTGATACGGCGCAAGATCTGCACTATTTTAGTGCGCCCGTTTCAATTCGCACTTTTTTGGCGCAAAACACCGTGAATGCCTCATCCTGGTGCAAACATCCATCATAAACCGCAATTCGACCTGAGAGAACCATGAGCACGACCAAAGAGATCTTATCCGCCGCCGCCAGCCGCGCGGCCGAGGAAGCCTATGCCGGCGCCGTGACGCCGCAGGAGGCGCTGGAGCTGATCCAGGCCGACCCGCGCGTGAAGCTGGTGGACGTGCGCACGAACGCCGAGCGCGACTGGGTGGGCAAGGTCGCCATTCCCGAGGGCCAGCACCTGGCGGTGCAGTGGGCCACCTATCCGGGTGGCGTGCCCAATCCCCAATTTGCCGAGCAATTAAAGGGCCTGGCGCGGCCGGACGAGATCCTGCTGTTCCTGTGCCGTTCCGGCGTGCGCTCGCGCCACGCGGCGCGGGTGGCGACGGAACAAGGCTACGCGCACTCCTACGACATCCTGGAAGGCTTCGAAGGCGACAAGGACGCCGCCGGCCACCGCAAGACCATCGGCGGCTGGTGCCAGCGCGGCCTGCCCTGGCTGGGCGCCTGAACCGACGCCGCCTCCCCGCGCCCCCCCCGTCATTCCCGCGAAGGCGGGAATCCATGGCGGCCTGCGTGGCCTACGTCTTACCATGGGCCCCCGCCTCCGCGGGGGTGACGGGATTGCGGGTGCGGCCACCAGCAGCGCCGGCGGCCCCCCCCGCCTGACCTCCCGTCATCCCCGCGAACGCGGGGACCCCTGCGCGCTAGCACAACGAACAGCAGCGCCGGCGGCCCGCGTCTTACCATGGCCCCCCGCCTCCGCGGGGGTGACGGGGATGCGGAGCGGCCATCAGCGCACGAGTGGCCTACGTCTTACCATGGGCCCCCGCCTCCGCGGGGGTGACAGGGGAGTGGCGGGTATAGCGCACGCGCTCGCGCACCAGGTGGATGTGGCTACGCAAGTCGTACAGCGTGTCGGCGAAGGCCAGCGGAATCGACAGCTGGTTGACCCGCTCCTCGATCTGGTCCAGGCGCCGCAGCAGCGTCGCGCAGGCCTCGTCGCGGTCCTCGGCATGCTCGGCCGCGGCCAGCTGCTGCTCCACGTTGCGCAGCTGTCCGTACCAGCGGAACACGCGCGAGCGGACGCGCCAGGTGTACAGCGGCGGCACCACCCTCGACAACGGAATCACCAACGCGCCCAGCGCCACCACGATCACCCACATCCGGTCCAGGAAGTTCGCCATCCAGAACGACATGTAGTGCTGCAGCAGCGGCGGACCGTCCTTGTAGAACTTGGCCGCCACCGGCGCCACCGGAATCTCGGTGTACTTCGGCGAGGGGAACTCGCCCGCGTGCTGGAACCACCCTGCCCCGCCGTGGATCGCGGCCGCGGCCTGCACGAAGCGGTCGACCAGGGCCGGATGCAGGTCCTGGCGCGCGACCAGCGTGGCAGTCGGCGCGATCAGCTGGTAGTCCTGGGCCGGCAGGTCGCGCCCCAGGTCGACGATCCCGCGCGGCAGCACCACATGGGTCAGGAATGGCAGGCGCCGCGTGTAGGCTTCGGCCTGGGTGAAGTCGAACAGGCGGATGCCGGGCGTCTGCAATAGCATCTGGATCAGGGGCGACTCCGGCGCCGACGAGAACACCAGGCCGTCGATGCGTCCTTCCAGCAGCTCCACCGTGGCCGGCGTGTTCTCCAGCGCCCCGAGGGTCAGCTCGTTGGTATCAATCCCGTTCACCGCCAGGATCTGCTTGAACAACTGCGGCACCCCGGTGCCGGCCGGGCCGACATTGATGCGCAGGCCGCGCAGTTGGGTGATCTGCCGCACCTTGGTCGCGTCGCGCAGGAACAACCACACCGGCTCGGTGAACAGGCTCCCGAGCGACACCAGGCCGCGCCGCTGCGCCTCCGCCTCCTCGGTCGAGCCGCTTTGCACGAAAGCGATGTCGGCCTTCCCCACGTTCAAACGCTGCAGGTTTTCGGCCGACCCCAGCGACGGCTCGAGCGTCACCCGGATGCTGTCCCGCGCCAGCAGGGCGGCGTACTTCTTGCCGAACTCCTCGTAGGCGCTGTTGAACTGCCCGGTGGCGAGCGTGACCCGCTTGGGCGGGGCCGGATCGACCAGCAGGTAGGCCAGCACGCACAGCGCCGCGATCAGGGCGAGCGCGGGGCCGGCGGTGGCAAGCAGGTCACGCGGCGAGAAGCGCGTGAACTTGAGGATCTTCGACATGGTCTGGCGCAGTGGTTTCATAGGATGGCGTCGTCCCCGCGCAGGCGGGGACCTCTGGTGGTCATCTCGCCACTATGCCACGCACCAGGGGTCCCCGCCTGCGCGGGGATGACGGCATCTTATCAGTGCGCGCAGGCTGGGACGGCGGCCGCGCCCTGGGCCGCCGGCGGCGGCTCGATCATCTGCATGAGACTGGGCGCCAGCGAGACCAGCAACTGCACCGGCAGCGCGCTGGTGAAATCGTAGTCCGCCGCCTGCGGCCCATGCACGTAGGCGGTCATGCTGCCGAAGTAGCGCTCGCCGATGTTGAAGACGAAGGTGGCCGAGCGGTTCACGTAGCGCGACTCGATCAGGCGCCCGCCCGGCGCATACACGTCGAAGCGCTGGTCGCCGGTGCCGGTCTTGCCGCCCATCGCAATCGGCGTGCCGTCCAAACGGACGAAGGCCGTGCGCGCCCGCTTGGCCGTGCCCTCCGACACCACCTCGCGGATCGCGTCGGCCACAGCGCGCGCCACTTCCGGCGCCAGCACCTGCTCGCCGGCCGGCTTGTCCGTATGGCGCACCAGGGTCTCGTACGGCGTGTCCTTGGCGAAGTGGAGCGACTCGACCCGCTGCACCGGCTTGCGCACGCCGCCGTTGACGATGATGCCCATCAGCTCGGCCAGCGCGATCGGCCGGTCGGCGGACGCGCCCAGGGCGCTGGCATAGGACGGCACCAGCGTGTCGAACGGATAGCCCATCTTCTTCCACTGGCGGTGGATCTTCAGGAAGGCCTCCACTTCCAGCAGGCCCTTGATGCGCTTGTCCTGCTTGCCCTTGCGGTGGGTCTTGAACAGCCAGGCGTAGACCTCCTGCCGCTCCCGGGCGCTGGCCGCGAACACGTCGGACAAGGTGGCGGCCGGATGCTGGCGCAGATAGGTCACCAGCCACAGTTCCAGCGGATGCACGCTGGCGACATAGCCGCGGTCGGCCAGCGACATCTCGGAAGGCGCATAGGTCTCGTACATCCTGGCGATGCGCTCCGGCGGCACCTCGTTGGTCGGCAGGTTGTCGTTGATGAAGGCGCCGAAGGTCTGCAGGCTCGCCTGCGGCCACACGGTGCGGTGTACGGCCGCCAGGCGCGAAGCCGTCGGACGGAAGCTCGCCAGCAGCAGCTTGTCCATCTCTCCCGGCTGCTTGCCCTTGTACTTCTGATAGAAGCGGGTGAGGAAGTCCTTGCCCTCCTTGTCCGCGAAGCGCGCCAGGTAGTCGGCGCGGCGCGGGTCGTCCGCGTTGGCCAGCAGCGAGGCTGTGGAGCCGGGCGTCTGGAACATGTAGTAGTACACCACGTCGCGCATGAGGCGCACGAACACCAGGTTCACGGAATTGCGCAGGCCTTCGTGCACGGTCAGGATCTTGTGGTTGTCGTCCTTGTTGAAGTTGCCGAAGGTGTGGATCCCACCGCCCGTGAAGAAGGCTTCGCCCGGGCTGGCCGAGTACTTGCGCTGCAGGGACGCTTCCAGCATCTCCGGCAGCTTGCGCTCGGCCGGGTTCGGAATCGTCATCAGGTAGTCCAGCGCCCAGCGCGACAGGTGGTCGTGCTCGTCGACCTGCACCTTGCGCAGCTCGTCCACGCTGTCGCCGGCATGCGCTTTGTACAGCTGATCGATGATGTCCAGGTAGGTGACCAGGGTGCGCAGCTTGGCGGTCGAACCCAGGTCCAGCTTGGCGCCCTCGTTGATGTCGAGCGGCTGGTCGAAGTTGTCGGTCTGGATGCGCAGGTAGTTGGCGTTCGCGCCGCGCTCCATCAGGGTGAAGCTGTAGACCACGTCGGCGGGGTCGCCGTTACCGAGCAGCTGGCGGCCCGTCAGGCCGGCGGCCTGGGCCGCCTCCTTGGTGCGCAGGTCGCGCAGCACCGCGGTCACCGCCTGCTGTGCCTTGGCGTCGAGCGTGCTGACCACGGACAGGTCGAGCCGGTCGAGGTTGTACAGGCGCGCATCGCCCAGCAGACCGGCCAGGTGCGCGCGCACGGCATTGGTGGCCTTGCGCGAGACAAAGGTGTCCGGCTGGTGCGCCACGGCGCCGGCCGCCTGCGCCGGATGCAGCCTGGCCTTCAGCGCCGCGTCGCGCAGCTGGGGCGTGATCACGCGCGCCTGCGCCAGCACCCGCAGGTGGCTGTCGGTGAGCGTCTCCAGGTCCTGCGCGCCGTCGCCCAGGTAATAGCTGGGGCGGCGCTGCGCGATCATCAGGCTCAGCGCCTCCTTGTAGACCAGGGCGCTGTCCGGATCGGTGGCGCCGCTGCGCAGCGCGCGGTTGAGGCGCTCGAAGTCGCGCCCGTACCACACCCACATGCCGTCGCCGACGCCATTCACCTCGCCGAACCCCGCCTTGGCCGACAGCGGCACGGTGTTCAGGTAGTCGGTCACGATCTTGCGCCGCACCCGCGTGGTGTCCTCGCCATACTGGTAGGCGCGCAGCGTGGCCGAGACCATCTGGCGAATCTTCTCCTTGGTCGAACTGGTGCGGCCTTCGGGCGAGTGGCGGTATTTCTCGATCTGGGTCGCGAGCGTGGAGCCGCCGGCCACGCGCTTGTCGCCGCCGACCACGGTGTGCAGCGATTTGTCGAACACCGCCTTGCTGAAGCGGTCCCATTCCACGGCCGGATTGCGCTTGGGGTGTTCGGCGTCGAGCAGCTCGCGGTTCTCGATGAACAGCAGGCTCGCCACCAGCAGGGGCGGCGCCTTTTCGAAGTTCTCGTAGTAGCGCTCCGGGAAGCGCGATGCGAACAGGGGCTGGCGGTGGCAATCCGCGATGGCCAGGCCGGCGCGCGTCTTTTCCGGATACGGCGGGTTGATGCCCATGTCGGCCAGTTCGATCATCTTTGGCGAAAAGCGGGCCTGGGCGGCGATCTCGAACTGGCGCGCCTGCAAGCGCTGGAGGTAGTCCGGCAGGTTGGCGTAGCCGAGCCGCTCGTCGTACGGGCTGTCCGACGGATAACGCACCAGATTGGTCGGGCCGGCCTCGACCCGGTACTTGACCTTCTCCGCCAGATGCGCGAAGTAGCGCGCCTGCGCGCTGGAGGTCATCGCCTCGTCCACCACCCACCAGGTGGCCAGCGAGAGCAGCATGAGCAGCACCAGCAGGAAGCCGCGCCGCACGTAGCGCGGGCCGGCCGCGGGTGGCGGCGAGGTGCTGTCGGTCTGGTCCTGGTGCGGGGTCGGCTCCGGCACCAGCTTCAGGTGGCGGCGGGCGCTGGCCGGGGTGGCGCTGGCGCTCTTGCGGCCGTTGTTGATCGATGCCGAACGCCCACGCAATTTTTGCATGGCGCGCACGACGATGCGGGGCCGACGGAAGCGGCGGATACTGTCCATGATGGCTCAACCGGTTTCAAACACACGCATTGCGACCCGAAGGTCAACCTCTGCCATCTGCACTCACAACTTGGGTGATGCATACGTCTCCAATTCCACCACATCCGCCCGCGCGCCACCGTGCGCGCACACCAATAAGCCGTGCTTTTTCGCAAAAAAACAACGTTCAGTTCTGCACTGTGAAAGGCGCGTGTTCGGCGCCCATCCGGTCCAGCCCCGCGACCAGCTGGGCAAAGGCCGCGTCGACCTGCGCCGGCTCGCCTTTGACGCCCAGTTCGATGTGGCGACGCGTGCGCGCATCACCCACGCTGGGCAGGGAAAACACCTTCACCAGCGGGTGCGCCGCTTCGATCGCCACCATCAGCGGAGTGAGTGCCGACTCCGCCGCTTCGTACACGATGACGGCGCGTTCGGCGCGCGCGACCTGGTGGAACAGGTGGCTGTAGTGGGTGTCCAGCACCCAGGCGATCATCGGCCAGGCCATCACCGGAAAGCCCGGCACGAAATGGTGCGCGCCGACCGTGAAGCCGGCCACGCGGTTGTAGGGATTCGGGATCAGGCTGGCGCCTTTCGGGAACTCGGCCATCTTCAGGCGGTGCAGGTTGTCCGGCGCATCGAGGTCCGCCTCCTTGCCCGCCTCGCGCGCCATTTCCACGATGCGCTCCTGGATATTGCGCTTGCCTTCCTCGTGCAGCACGAGCGGCAGGCCGAGCGCCGCGGCGGCGCACTGGCGCGTGTGGTCGTCCGGCGTGGCGCCGATGCCGCCGCAGGAAAACACCACGTCCCCGCTCAGGAAGGTGCGGCGCAGGGTCGCCGTGATGCGCTCCGGGTCGTCGCCCAGGTAGTCGGCCCAGGCCAGTTGCAGCCCGCGTTCGCCGAGCAGCTCGACCACCTTGGGAAAGTGCTGGTCGCGCCGTTTGCCGGACAGGATTTCGTCACCGATGATGATCAAGCCGAAGGCCATGCGCCCTCCTCCTCACGCCGGGTGCGGGCCTCGCATCTCGGCCAGCGCCTGCAGGCAGTAATGTTGGAACCACAAACCCGTAAAAATGAAGATGACGACGTAGAGCCAGATCGACACCGCCGCCAGGAACGGAAAAAATACCACGGACAGCACCGTCCCGCCCACCCACACGATGCCGGGCAGCGCGCCGGCCGCGCCGGAGGCCAGGCCCATCGCCAACAGGGGCCAGCGGTGCGCCCGCTGGATGGCCGCGCGCTCCTCGGGGTCGGCATGCTCGGCCAGCGCGTCGTAGCTGACCACGCGCGCCGTCAGCCAGGCCCACAGCAGCACGTGCACGGCCACCGCCAGCGGCGGCAGGGCGTACAGCGGCAAGGTGACGATGAAGGCCGCCAGGAACACGGCGCCCGCCCCCAGGGCCGCAAGCACCCCGCCCCACAACGAACCGCCGCGCTTGCGCTCCAGGTCCGGATGCCAGCGCCCGGCCACATGGCGCGTGATGGCCGGCATCGCCGCCACGCCCATGAACAGCAGCGCGGTGAGGATCATCAACGGCAGCAGCAGGAGCATCGCCAGCAGCGGCACCACCAAGGCCTTGAGCGCGCCCATGCCGACGCTGGCGAGCAGGTTGCCGCTGGCGCGGAACAGGCCGTGCTCCGCGAACTGGGCGTGCAGCCAGTCGTTGACCGGCTGCCAGCCGAACCACAGCGCCGCGCCCCACAGGACCAGCGACAACAGACACGGCACGACCGACAGCACCAGCATGCGCGTGCTGAACTGCGATACCAGCGCCCGGCCGTAGGCGACGGCGACGCCGCGCATCAGACGCCGCCTCCGCGCGCGAATTCGACCATGCGCTTGAGACCGAGCCACTGCTGGCTCCAGAACCCGCGTCCGTAATCGCGTCCCGGCCTGAGGCTGCCGTCGGCGGCCGCATGCGGCAACTGGTCGCGCACGCCGGTGGCGGCGAAGCCCGGCGCGAAGTTGGCGGTGCCGAACAGGATGTCCCAAACCGGGAACAGGACCGCGAAATTGCAGCCGCCCAGCGTGCCGGCGCCGTTCGATTCGTGGCCCGCGCCGATCGCGTGATGCAGGCGGTGAAAGCGCGGCGCCACCAGCAGCCGGTTGCCCAGGCGGCCGAAGTGGATGCGCACGTTCGCATGCTGCAGGCTTTCGAGCACGCGCCCGAACGACACCAGCAGCACGAACTGCGCCGGCGGCACGCCGATGGCCAGCGCCACCAGGGCCAGGTAGACATCGCGCAGCAGGTCGTCCAGCAGGTGGTTGCGGTTGTCCGACCACAGGTTCATGTTGCGCTGGCTGTGGTGCAGGCTATGCAGGCCCCACCACCAATGGAACTGGTGCTGGGCACGGTGGAACCAGTAATCGAAGAAGTCCAGCACCAGCAGGTACAGGGCGAAGCTGGCCAGCGGCGGCATGTTCGGCAGCAGAGCCTCCAGGTTGAACGGATGGATGCCGTCCATGCGCAGCAGCCCGGCCAGGCGGTCGAGCAGCGGGTCGAGCGTGAAGAACACGGCGATCGAGAACAGGCCGAGGCGGTGGATCGCCGTGTAGATGAAATCGTTCCAGCGCGCGCGCGGGTCGGTAATCCTTTGCACCGGGATCAGGGCTTCGAGCGGGCGCAGGATGAGGAACAGCAGGACCAGCTCCACCGCGCCCATGAGGAACCACTCGGTGCCCTCGAAGGCTTCCTCCGTGTATTCGCCCAGGCCGGACAGGAAGATGAAGGGCTCGACGAGATGCTCGAACAGCCAGCCCTGGGCATTGGCGAACAGGTCGATGAGAAAATGGATCATGGTCGTGCGTCGGGATGCTCGCGCAGTGTAGCAAAACAGAAGCCGCGCTGTTCGAGGCCGGTGAGCAGAGGCTCCAGGTTGGCGGGCAGGTACGGATCCTGACGCGACCAGATGCCCATGTGCGCCATGAAGATATCGCCGTCGCGCAGCTTTTCAAGGGCCCGCTTGAGCAGCACGGCATTCGGGAAGCGCTCGCTCGGCGTCTCGTCGCCGGAAAAACCGGCCGGGCTCCAGCCCACATGGCGCATGCCGCACTGGCGCGCCGCCGCCAGCACGTTGGGCGAAGTGTGGCCGCCGGGCGCGCGGAAGATCGGGTCCAGGTGCGCGCCGGTCAGCTCATGAAAGCGCGTATCGACCCGCTTGAGCTCCGTGCAGTAGTCCTGGGCCGACCAGGTCAGCTTCCGGCCCGCGTGTGCGCCGAACTGCGGCTTGACCACCATCCGCCCTCCCGCCAGGTCGCGCTGCCAGTACACGTGATCGAAGGTATGGGAGCCGAACGCATGGCCCTCGGCCACGCGCGCCTTCCAGAACGCGGCCCAGGACGGGTCCAGCGACCAGTCGCCGCGCACCGTCTTCTCGTTGGCGAGGAAGAAGGTCGCCTTGGCGTGGTGGCGGCGCAGGGTGTCCGCGATCAGCTCGGCCTGGGACTGGCTGCCCGTGTCGAAGGTGAGGTAGACGGTGCCGCGGCAGGCGTGTTGCGCCAGCGCGGGCTGGGAGACGATGGCCAGCGCGAGCGCGCCGGCCGTGCCGACCGGGCCCCAGCGCATCAGTTCATCGGCGCGTGGTTGGCGAAGTAGACGCCGTGCGGCGAACGGCCGACCGGAATCAGCTTGACCACCTTGCGCGCAGCGACATCGATCACGGCGACCTTCTTGATCCAGCGGAGCGTGGCCCACATGGTCTTGCCGTCGTCGGTCAGCTCCATGCAATCCGGCCCGCCCGGCACGTTGATGGTGCCGACGTTCTCCAGCGTCTTGGTGTCGATGATGTTGATGGTATTGGATACGCGGTTGGAGACGAACACATGGCGCTTGTCCCCCAGCGCGCGGAAGTTGTGCGTGCCGTCGCCGGCCTTGATGCGCTTGACGGTCTTCTGGGTGCGCCAGTCGATCACCTCGACGTAGTCCGAACCCATGATCCCGACCAGCAGGTACTTGTCGTCCGGGGTCATCATGATCCCCGCCGGCAGCTTGCCGACCGGGATGGTCCACTTGATGGTCTGGGTGGCCAGCTCGATGCCGCTCACCTGGTCGCTACCCTGCTGGGTCACGAAGGCCATGGTGCTGGCGGCGTTGAAGGCGATGTGGCTGGGCAGCTTGGCCAGGGGCAGGCGCTTGACCAGGGACAGGTTCAGGCCATCGTACTTGTACAGGTCCACCCGGTCCAGGCGCAGCGAGGCGGACACGAACCACTTCTGATTCGGCGAAAAGCCGATCTGGTATGGGTCGAGCACGTCCTTCAGCTTGCGCTGGATCTGGCCCGTCTTCGGGTCCAGGAAAATCAGCTCGTTACCGACCGAGCTGGCCACGATCAGGGACTTGTTGTCCGGCGTGGCCATCAGGTGGTGCGGCTCCTTGCCCACCGCGAACGAGCCCTTGTCCGCGAAGGTGGCCTCGTCCAGCAGCTGCACGGTGGCGTCGCGCGAATTGAGGACGACGACCACGTTGGCCTGGGCGCAGGCGGAGAACAGGACTAGTGCAGAAGCGGCAAGACGGGAGAGGCGGCGGAGCATGAAGAGACCAGGTGGAGTGGAGCGGCTATTTTACGGGCAAACCGGCGCGCCGAGGCGGGCCTTGCCCGGTAAACGCACGAGCACGCAACATGGTGCACACGATGCAGGCTACAATCGCGTATTCCATTGATAAGAAAGAGGAAATCATGACCATGACCAGCACCGCCTCGGGCCTGCAATATGACGACATCGTGACCGGCGAGGGCGATGAGGCCAAGGCAGGAACCTATGTGACGGTCCACTACACCGGCTGGCTGCAGAACGACGACGGCAGCCAGGGCAGCAAGTTCGATTCGAGCCGCGACCGCAACGATCCGTTCGAATTCAAGTTGGGCGCGGGCCACGTGATCCGCGGTTGGGACGAAGGCGTGCAGGGCATGAAGGTGGGCGGCCAGCGCCGCCTGGTCATTCCGGCCAGCCTGGGCTACGGCGCGCGCGGCGCGGGCGGCGTGATTCCGCCCAACGCCACCCTGATCTTCGACGTCGAACTGTTGTCCGTATAACGCGAAATGCCGTCACCCCCGCGCAGGCGGGGGCCTCTGGTGCGCACCGCCGCTCCTAACGCCTACCGGGGGTCACCGCTTCCGCGGGGATGACGGGGTTACTCCCAGGACGACATCAGCGCCAGCAGCACGAGTTTTTCGAATTCGGGCGCGAAGCGGGCGATGATGTTGTCCGGGTCGCGCACCAGCGCGTCGTCGGTGACGATGCCGAACTGGACGCCGCCGTTGTACGACAGGATCGACACCCCGATCCCGATGTCGCCCGACTGCGGCACCCAGAACATGCACTGGTCCACCTGGCTCGCGCCCAGGTACAGCGGCTGCTGCGGCCCCGGCACGTTGCTCATGACGGCGGTGGCCTTGCTGGCGTAGTAGTCCTGGATCTCGTTCTGCACCTGCTTGGGCGCCGCGCCCAGCACGCCCAGCACCGACATGGCCACCAGGGCCGTGTAGCTCCCTTTCAGTTCGCTCATGCGGCGGCGCACCTCCTGCAGCCGCGCCACTGGATCCTCGATCCCCACCGGCAGCACCAGCGGCACCAGGCCGAAGGCATTGCCCAGCCGCTGCTGGCGCGACGGCTTGCGCAGGTTGACCGGCACCATGGCGCGCACCTCGGTGTCGTCGCTCACCTGGTCGCCCTTGCGGGTCAGGTAGGAGCGCAGGGCGCCGGCCACGCTGGCCAGCAGCACGTCGTTGACCGAGCAGCCATAGGCCTTGCCGATCGCCTTCACCTCCGCCAGCGGCAGCGGCTCGCTCCAGGCCACGTGCTTCTTCCCGTTCGGCTTGCCCTTCAGGCGGGTGCGGGTGTCCTCCTGCATGGCCAGCAGCTTGACCGTGTCGAGCGCGACCTGCCCGGCCAGCTCGCCCACGCCGGCCAGTTGCTGCGGCAGCTTGTCGGCGTCGGCCAGGGCCGACATCGACTTGATGAACATGGCCGAGGAAAAGTCGATCGCCTTGACCGAGGCCATCGTCATCGGCAGCATGATCTGTTCCCACGGATTCTCGTCGGCCGCGGCCGCGTTGCGGCGCGAGGTCGGGCGTTCGGGCGCGTTCGGCTCGGTGGCGAACATGGACATCGCCACGCCGATCAAGGCGATGCCGTCGGCGATGCAGTGGTGGATGCGCACCACCAGGGCCTGGCGCACCGTGCCGTCCTCGCCCACGCAGTTGTCCACCAGGTGCATCTGCCACAAAGGCTTGTGCGGATCGAGTGGCTGCTGGGACAGGCGGCCCACCAGCTCCTGCAGCGCGCCCTTGTTGCAGCCGGGGCCGCCGTCCAGGCGCTTGTGGATGATGTGCTCGTCCAGGTCGACCTCGACCTCGTGCCACCAGGCGCCGGTGACGTCCGCGTCGACGCGCGAGCGGAAGCGGCGGTAGGGCAGCAGGCGCTGCTCGACCACGCCGTGCAACTGCTCGACCGACACGCCCGGGTTGAGCAGCATCACGCCCACGATCATCATCAGGTTACCGTCGGAATCCATGCGCAACCACGCCGTATCGACGGTGGACATCTTCTTCTTGCCACTGATGACGGACATCGCTTTGGACAACATCGAGCCTCTCCTCTACTTTGCGGGCGAAAAATTCGGATAAGATGCCTGAGACATTACGCTACCGACAATGTCCCCGCAACAATTTTCGTGACCAGGAGAGAGTATGAGCTTGCAAGAACAATTCCAACAGGCCCAGGCCGATTCCAAGAACCTGCCCGAGCGCCCGGACAACATGACGCTGTTGAAGATCTACGCCTTGTTCAAGCAGGGTTCGGTGGGCGATGTGGAAGGTTCGCGCCCCGGCTTCACGGACATGGTGGGCCGCGCCAAGTACGATGCCTGGGCCGGCCTGAAGGGCACCTCGAAAGAGGACGCGATACAGCAGTACATCGACCTCATCGAAGAATTGAAGGGCTGAAAAACCGGGGGCGGAAAATCGGGGGTCTGTCCCCGATTTTCCGCCCCCCGGTTTTCAGACGAAGACCTTGTCGATGTTGTCGCGGATCTTTTCCTCGATGGTGCCGGCGAAGGCGCTCATCAGGAAACCCAGCTTGATCTCCACCTCCACCACCTGCTTTTCCAGCGTCAGCGCGCCCTGCACGCCGCTGCGCTCGAAATACAGCACGTCGCCTTCCCACTCGACTTCCATGTCGTAATCCGACGCGATCTTGTCGGCCACCTTCTGCGCCGCGGCGCGCGCCTTCTTCGGGGTGAGCCCGTGTTCGTGGACGATGCGGATGTTCGCCATTGCCTGCCCTTTCTATCGTGAAGCCGACATGATGCCAGTTGCTCAGGCCGGATGCCAGCCCATGATGACCAGCACCGCTGCCATGCCGACCACGTAGGCCAGGGCCACGTGCCAGCCGGCGCGCACCCAGCCCAACACCGAGCGCGCCTCCGGATACTGCCCGGTCAGCGCCACGCCGGCCGAGGAACCGAACCAGATCATCGAGCCCCCAAAGCCGACCGCATAGGCCAGTACGCCCCAGTCGAAACCGCCCTGCTTGAGCGCCAGCGCCGTGAGCGGGATGTTGTCGAACACGGCGGACACGAAGCCCAGCCCGAACGCCACGCGCCAGGAGGCAGCCGGCAGCGCCTCGACCGGCATCAGCGAGGCGCACCACACCAGCGAGAGCAGGAAGACCGCGCCGGACACGGCGCCCGGCACCAGGTTCCAGGCCGGACGCCGCAGCGGCGCCGTCACGCCGATCGCCAGCAGCACCGCCAGGCCGAGGAAGGGAAAGGCCGCCGCCGCTTCCCGGTAGCGCGTATTCAGTTCGACGTTGGTGAGCACCGCCGCGCCGAGGATGAGGCCGACGATCAGCACCCGCGCCCAGTCGATCGACAGGCCCGCCGGTGCATCCTTGGTGATCGGCGAATACCGCTGCTGCTGGAACGAGGCCGGCACGGCGCACACCACCAGGGCCACCACCGCCGCCACGTAGGCGTGCAGCACCTGCAGGGGAGCGACGCCGGCCAGCCACATCATGGTGGTGGTGGTGTCGCCCACCACGCTGCCGGACCCGCCCGCGTTGGAGGCGGCCACGATGGCGGCCAGATAGCCAAGATGCACCTTGCCGCGGAACACGGTATGCGCGACGGCCCCGCCGATCATGGCCGCGGCGATGTTATCGAGGAAGCTCGAGAGCACGAACACGCACGCCAGCAGGACCAGGGGCCCGAGCCAGGAGTCGGGCAGGATGTGCGGCAGCCAGTCCGGCAGGCGGCTGTCCTCGAAATGCCTGGCCAATAGCGCAAAGCCGACCAGCAGCGCCAGCAGGTTGGCCAGTGCCACCCACTCACCCTGCGCGTGCGCGGCCAGTCCCGTCAGCCCGACCTCGTGGCCGAACGACGCGAACAGCAGCTTGTACAAGGTGATGCCGACCGCGCCGCCCAGCGCCACCCACAGCGAACTCAGATGGGAAAACGCGACCAGCCCGAGCACGATGGCGAACAGGACGAATTCGACTGGAATGCCAGCCAGGGCCGGGGCAGCGTGCATGAAGACTCCAAGGATGTGCGGTCCCAGATTTTAGCTCAGCAGTTTGCGCCCCATCAAACCGGCCGCCCAAGGCCGGCGCGACCATGGCCGCAAATCAAGGAGACCGCCATGGATACCCGCGTCGCCGTCAGCGCCAGCGTTCCGGACGAGGACACCGCCGTTCCCGCACCGCCGCTCGCCTTTGTCCCCGTCCCCACCGCGGCCTACCGCCAGCACCGCAAGGCGCGCAAGCTGGTGGACGAGCCGGGCCGTCCCGCCGGCGCCGCGCAGCCGCCCGTGCCCCTGCCCTACGCCTTCGGCGCGCGCGTGCTGGTGTGGAAGCAGGACCCGTCGGTCGCCGAGATCGGCACCCGCAAGGCCTTTCTGCCGGGGATCGTGCTGGCCGGTCCGCGCGACGCGCGCATCGCCTCCGGCAGCCCCGGCATCGCCCCGGTCGCGCCGAACGCCTTCGGCGATTTCGTGACCGCGCCCGGCACAGCGCAGTTCGACGCCGTGCACACTTTCGCCGTCGTGCGCCAGACGCTCACCATGTACCAGCGCGCCCTGGCCACAGACGGCGAGGAAACGCCCCTGCCTTGGCACTGGAACGCCGAGGACAATCTGGATCCGCTGCAGGTCTTCCCCTACGGCCTGCCCAACACGATGAACGCCTACTACAGCCGGGACGAGAACTGCCTCAAGTTCGGCGACTTCGTCCCCACCGGCGCCAAGGGCCGGGTGTACACCTGCCGCTCGCTCGACATCGTGGCGCACGAGACCGGCCACGCCATCCTGGACGGTCTCAAACCGAACTGGCTGCTGGCCAGCCAGCCGCCCCAGACCGGTGCCCTGCACGAATCCTTCGGCGACCTGACGGCGATCTTCCTGGCCCTGTCGCAGCTCGATCAGTGCGAGGCCGTGATCGCCCAGACCAAGGCCCGTTTGCACGACAAGACCTTCCTGGCCGATATCGCGGAGCAGTTCGGCCTGGCCCTGGGCCGCCCCAACGGCCTGCGCAACGCCGACAACGACATCACCCTGGCGGAAGCGGGCGCCGAAGTGCACGCCCTGTCGCAGGTGTTCACGGGAGCGCTCTATGACATCCTGGCCGATATCTTCAGCTTCGAACGCCAGCCCGGCCGCCAGGACGACGCGGCCCTGCTGCACCACACCGCCGCCTACCTGCGCGGTCTGCTGCTGCGCGCCGTGCTGGCGGCGCCGGCCGACGGCGCCGGCTTCGCCGACGTGGCCGGCGCCATGCTGCGCCTGGCCGCCGCCGACGGCAAGCCGGCCGCCTACCAGGACTTCATCCGCCAGCGCTTCACCGTGCGCGCGGTGTTCGCCGCGGCCGCGGCGGACGCGCCGCCCCCGGCCGGGATCGTGGACGCGCCCGGCGCCCAGCAGGACCGCCGCGCCTGCTGCGGCACCATGAACCTGCCCGAATATTACGAAATTAACCATGTTCTGGACGAGGAATTGCGCGCCCTGCAACGCTGGTGCGCGGCCCACCGCCCCCCTTTTGAACCGGGTTGACCCAGATCATGGACCCCATTTGCTTATGTGTAATGTGTATAAGTCCGAATTGAAGGAAAGGACCAATTACCTTAAAATACAGTACTTTGCCAAGGTCGGGCCCCGCGCGACGGTCACGAGCCGTACTCTTCCCGCCCCCACTAATTGATAGGACTGTTATGACCCACGTTGTCACCGAATCGTGCATCGCCTGCCGGTATACGGACTGCGTCGATGTATGCCCGGTTGATTGTTTCCGGGAAGGCCCGAATTTCCTCACCATCGATCCCGACGAGTGCATCGACTGCGCCGTCTGCGTGGCCGAGTGCCCGGTCAACGCGATCTACGCCGAAGAGGACGTGCCCTCCGACCAGCAGCATTTCATCAAGCTGAACGTGGAACTGGCGCGCAAGTGGCCCTCGATCACCAAGACCAAGGAAGCCCTGCCGGACGCCGAGGAATGGAAGGACGTCAAGGACAAGCTGGACAAGCTGGTCCGCTGATTCCCGCCCCCGTTTTCGCAATCGGCCGCCGCCGCGCGGCCACCCGCGGCCGGTCCGGCCGGCCGCTCTGCCCCTCATCACAGGAAGTTTTCGCATCATGACTATCAGCGCCCCTTCTGAAGCCGCCGCCCTGGCAGCCAACAGCACCTTTGCCGGTGCCATCGAAACCGATGCCGTCATCGTCGGCGCAGGCCCGGTCGGCCTGTTCCAGGTGTTCGAGCTCGGCCTGCTCGAGATCAAGGCGCACGTGATCGATTCCCTGCCGGTGGTGGGCGGCCAGTGCGTGGAGCTGTATCCGGACAAGCCGATCTACGACATCCCCGCCGTGCCCGTGTGCACCGGCCAGGAACTGACCGACAACCTGCTCAAGCAGATCGAGCCGTTCGAGCCGACCTTCCACCTAGGCCAGGAAGTGACCGTGGTCCAGCGTCGTGAAGACAGCCGCTTCAACCTCGAGACCTCGACCGGCACCCGCTTCATCACCAAGACCATTTTCATCGCCGCAGGCGTCGGCTCGTTCCAGCCGCGCACCATCAAGGTGGACGGCATCGAGAAGTTCGAAGGCAGCCAGCTGTACTACCGCGTGAAGGAACCGAGCCTGTTCGAAGGCAAGAACCTCGTCATCTGCGGCGGCGGCGACTCCGCCCTCGACTGGGCCCTGAACTTCGTCGGCAAGGCCGAGTCCGTGGTGCTGGTGCACCGCCGCGAGGACTTCCGCGCCGCCCCGTCGTCGGTGGCCAAGATGAAGCAGCTGTGCGAAGAATACGAAATGCAGCTCATCATCGGCCAGGTGACCGGCTTCGACGAAAAGGACGACCAGCTGACGGAAGTGAAGGTCACCGGCGCCGACGGCGTGACGCGCCGCGTGCCGCTGGACATGCTGCTGGTGTTCTTCGGCCTGTCGCCCAAGCTCGGCCCGATCGCCGAGTGGGGCCTGGACATCGAGCGCAAGCAGCTCAAGGTGATGAACACTGAAAAGTTCGAGACCAACGTACCGGGCATCTTCGCCGTGGGCGACATCAACACCTACCCGGGCAAGAAGAAGCTGATCCTGTCGGGCTTCCACGAAGCGGCCCTGGCGGCTTTCGGCGCGGCGCCCTATATCTTCCCCGAGAAGAAGATCCACATGCAGTACACCACCACCTCGCCGAAGCTGCACAAGATCCTCGGCGTGGAGACCCCGGTCTTCGACTGAGCCCGTTACAGGCAGACGCAAAAGGCGGCCGCGAGCCGCCTTTTTTCATGGCGTCATTCCCGGGCCGCTTCCCGCCCAAGAATTTCTTAAGAATTAAGGTTTAGAATTCGGCAGCATGGATGCCCCCATGCTGACCCTGCTCCTTGCCGGCGCGCTTGCCGCGCCCGTGCCCGACGACGCGCTCGCAGCACCCCCGCCGCCGCCGGTGAAGGCATTCCTCGCACGGCGCGACCTGCAGGCGGCCATCCATGCCGCGCTGGCGGAGGCCCCGCCGCGCGAGCAGCACGCCGTGTATCGCAACCGTGCGCTCGAACGCTTCAATGTCGCCTTCGAAGAGGCGCGCGTACCGGACTGCCTGCACCAGGATGGCTTGAAGCATCAGCCGACCGGCTTCCTCCTCGGCGGCTTCATGTACGTGGGCGTGTCCGGCGTGCCCGCCCTGCCCTTCGTCGCCATCGCCAAGCTGCGCGGCAAGTGCAACTAAGCGCGGCGGCGCTTGTCGCGAAAGAAGGCCCAGATCTCCTCGCCGATTTCAATATCCCGGTTCTGCTTGCCCACGACGGCGCTCCAGGCCCAGGACAAGGGGAAGGCAATGCTCGGCTCCGTGTGGCCGGCGCCCTCCACCTCGATGAAGACGACCTGCATGCCGGCCGGATCCTGGCCCCAGGTGGAACGCACGGCGCGGGTCGGGTCCTTCGGGTCGCGATGGGGGAAGGCCTGCACCGCCGGTTCGCCATCCAGGCCGGCGAGCCGGCGCCAGATGGCGGCCGACTCCGCCGCGCTGAAGCCAGTGCCGCGCCCGCGCAAGGTCCAGTGCCCGATATCGCCACCCGCGAAGGGTGCGATCTTGTCCACCGTGCCATGGCACAGCAGAACCGGCAAGGCATGCTGTGGCGGCGCGCACTGCGAATGCACCGGCATCAGCGCACTCAATACCGCGATCGCGGCCAGGCGCGGTCCCAGCGCGAGCGCCACGCGGTAGGTCATCGCCCCGCCGTTGGACATGCCGCAGATATAGATGCGCTCCGGATCGGCGCCGTACTCAGCCAGCGCCAGGTCGATCACGGCCGTGAGGAAACCCACGTCGTCGGTGGTTGGATTGCTGGGCGCATCGGCCCGGCAATCGTTCCAGCCCTGTTTGCCGTCGCTGCCGACCCACCCCTCGGGCGCGATCACGAGGATATCTTCCCGTTCCGCAATGGCTAGCCACTGCTGGAAGGCGGAGTTCCACTTGCGCTGGCTGCCGAACATCACCCCGGCCGAGGCGCCATGTCCGTGCAGGGCCAACACGAGCGCCCGTTTGCCCGGCGCCGCACCCGATGGCTGGGCCAGCAGGAATTCGCGCTTGCCCTCCGGCCGCGCGACGGCGCCGCGTCGTATTTTTGCCTTGTTCATCCGTGCGTCATGTTCGTGAAAGGCTCGCACTGTACCGTAAAAATCGTCGGGCCAGCCTGCAAGACCCCATCCCGCGGCCCTGTCGGACAACGGCGCGCGCGCCCTAAAACTGCTTGGCAGTGTGACTGGATTAACGCAAGTGGGTAACCCACTGTGCTAAAAATGAACTAACTGACAAGCATTTGAATGCGAATTCAACTTTTCTTCCAAGCGGCCGTAGTTTAGGTTACAGTGCGGAAATAAAGCCTATAAGCGCGGGCAAACGTTTGCACTGCGCCGGATAACCGGTCTGAAAGATTCAAAAGGGGCATCATGCTTTACCAACTGCACGAAATGCAGCGCACTTTCCTCAATCCGCTGATGCAATGGGCGGATGCGTCTGCAAAATTGTTTTCCAACCCGGTTTCGCCGCTCGCGCACACGCCATTTTCGCAGCGTATCGCCGCCGGCTATGAATTGATGTACCGGCTTGGAAAGGATTACGAAAAGCCGGCGTTCGACATCGACAGCACGGTGGTCGATGGCGAAACCGTCGGCATCATGGAACGGGTGGTGGTCGAGAAGCCGTTCTGCAAGCTGCTGCACTTTAAGAAGGACGTGAGCGACAAGCGCGCCGCCAAGCTGGCGCATCCGAAGGTGCTGCTGGTCGCGCCCCTGTCCGGCCACCATGCGACCCTGCTGCGCGACACCGTGCGCGCCCTGCTGCCAACCCACGAGGTGTACATCACCGACTGGACCGACGCACGCATGGTGCCGATGTCCGCGGGCCCGTTCCACCTGGACGATTACGTCTATTACGTGCAGGAGTTCATCCGCACGCTGGCGCCCGACCTGCACGTGATCTCCGTATGCCAGCCCACCGTGCCGGTGCTGGCCGCGATCTCGCTGATGGCCAGCGCCGAGGATCCCGCCCTGCCCAAGACCATGACGATGATGGGCGGCCCGATCGATCCGCGCCGCTCGCCGACCCAGGTGAACACGCTGGCGACCGAAAAGCCGTTCTCCTGGTTCGAGAACACCGTGGTCTACGCGGTCCCCGCCAACTACCCCGGCTTCGGACGCAAGGTGTACCCGGGTTTCCTGCAGCATGCCGGCTTCATCGCCATGAATCCGGGCCGCCACGCGCAGAGCCACCGTGAGTTCTACAACCACCTGGTGCGCGGCGACGACGATTCAGCCGAGGCGCACCGCCAGTTCTACGACGAGTACAACGCCGTGCTGGACATGCCGGCCGAATACTACCTCGACACCATCAAGACCGTGTTCCAGGAACACCGCCTGCCGCTGGGGACCTGGCACGTGGGCGGCCAGCAGGTGCGCCCGCAAGACATCAAGACCGTGGCGCTGTTCACGGTGGAAGGCGAGCTGGATGACATTTCCGGCGCCGGTCAGACCCAGGCCGCGCATGACCTGTGCAGCGGCATTCCGGCCAAGATGAAGCAGGACTTCGTCGCACCGGGCGCCGGCCACTACGGCATCTTCTCCGGCCGCCGCTGGCGCCAGACGATCGCCCCCATGATCGGCGAATTCATCCGCAAGCACGGCTGACCAAATCCCCTCCGCCCGGGGCTGACGCCTCCCTTCCGAGGGAGGCGTTTTTATTTGTTTTGGCGGATAATGGCGCTTTTCGCCACTTCCGCCGCCGTGAGCCAGAGCACCGCCGACCAGATCGAAGACCTGCTGCCGCAGACCCAGTGCACCAAGTGCGGCTATGCGGGCTGCCGGCCGTATGCGGAAGCGATCGCCGCCGGCCAGGCGCAGATCAACCAGTGCCCGCCCGGCGGCATGCAGGGCGTGGAGCGCCTGTCCGCCCTCACCGGCCGCCCCGTCATCCCCATCAATCCCGTGAACGGCATGGAGCGCCCGCGCGCCGTCGCCTGGATCGACGAGCAGCTGTGCATCGGCTGCACGCTGTGCATCCAGGCCTGCCCGGTGGACGCCATTGTCGGCGCGGCCAAGCTGATGCACACGGTGGTGCCGGAGCTGTGCACCGGCTGCGACCTGTGCGTGGCGCCCTGCCCGGTCGACTGCATCGTGATGTATCCCGAGACCGAGACCACCGGCTGGAACGCCTGGTCGCAGGAGCAGGCCGACGCGGCACGCGCGCGCCACAACTTCCGCGCCGCGCGCCTCAAGCGCGAACAGGAGGAGAACGACGCGCGCCTGGCCGCCAAGGCGGTCGCCAAGCTGCAGGCCGTGACGGCGGAAGAAACCAGCACGCCCGAAGAACTGGCCGAGAAAGAGCGCAAGCGCGCCATCATCGCCGCCGCCATGGAACGCGCGCGCCTCAAGGCGGCCGCCAACAAGCCGAAAGAATGAATCCCGCCAAACGCCTCGAGATCTTCCGCCGCTTCAAGGAAGCCAATCCCAAGCCGACCACCGAGCTGGAATACACGACGCCGTTCGAGCTCCTGATCGCGGTGCTGCTGTCGGCCCAGTCCACCGACGTCGGCGTGAACAAGGCGACGCGCCGCCTGTATCCGGTGGCGAACACGCCGCAGAAGATCCTGGACCTCGGCATCGACGAACTCACGTCCTACATCCAGACCATCGGTTTGTACCGCACCAAGGCGAAGAACGTGATGGCCACCTGCCGCATCCTGGTCGACCAATACGGCGGCGAGGTACCGGACAACCGCGAGGCATTGGAATCGCTGCCGGGCGTGGGCCGCAAGACCGCCAACGTCGTGCTGAACACCGCCTTCGGCCAGCCGACCATGGCGGTCGATACGCACATCTTCCGCGTCTCCAACCGCACCGGCATCGCGCCGGGCAAGAACGTGGACATCGTGGAGCAAAAACTGCTCAAGTTCGTACCCAAGGACTACCTGCACGACGCCCACCACTGGCTGATCCTGCACGGGCGCTATACCTGCGTCGCGCGCAAGCCGCAGTGCTGGAACTGCCTGATCGCCGACCTGTGCGAATTCAAGCAGAAGACGCCGGCCCCGCCCAACCTGGTTGCTGCATGATGTGTACTCCTGGCGCGCGGACCTACTCCGCGCCGGGCGTCTTAAACAGGTCTTCGAGTGCGCTGCGGGTCGATGCCTGGGCCGCGCGTCCGCGCTTGCCGGCGAATTCCTCTTCGATGTTATCGCGGTAGAAGCTCCAGGCCGCGCTGTGGTTCGAGAAGCGGCGCCACAGCTCCGCGCCGACGCCGGAATAGTCGATGGCGCTGCCGTCGTCGAACTCCACGCGCAGGATGCGCTCGCGCGCATCGTACCCAATGGCACGCAGCTTGCCGGCGTTGATCTTCTTCATTTCCATAGTCTGCTCCCGAGAGGATGATCAAGCATACCGCGGCAACGTCCGGATGTCATGGATCCGTGACACGCGTCCAAGGATATCCCCTATTGCCGCGTGCGGCGGCGCGGCCGATACTGAACCGGACGGGAGGAGCGTATGGACCAAGGCATGGAACCCCAGGAAGAAACCAACGACGGCACGGAGCCGTTTCGCGGCTTGCAGCGCTTCGAGCGGCGCACGGAGCTCAGTCAGATTTCGTTCTACATCTCCGGCCCGATCGAACAGGCGTCGAACTACTACGACCTGTTCTACACGCTGCGTTCGGCCAGCGACACGGACCTGATCTACCTGCACCTGAACACCAGCGGCGGCGACTTCGACACCGGGCTCCAGATCATCAACAACATGCAGGCCTCGGCCGCCCACGTGGTGACGGTGCTGGAGGCACGCGCGTATTCGATGGGCGCCTTCCTGTTCCTGGCCGGTGACGAGCTGATTGTGCACGACAACTGCCAGATGCTCTTTCACAGCTATTCCGGCATCTTCACCGGCAAGGGGAGCGAACAGCAGGCGCAGGCGGTGGCCGTGGCCAATTGGTTCGGCAAGTTCATGGAGCGCACCTGCCAGCCCTTCCTCACCCACGACGAAATCAAGAGCATCCTCAAGGGCACGGACTTGTGGATGGACTCGGACGAGATCCGCCACCGCATGCGCCGCCTGCAGGAGCGCCCCATGCGCGCGGCGCGGCGGCATCCCTAATCGGTCACGAAACCGAGCGGCTTGAGCGCCGCCACTTCCGTATCGCCGTCGTCCACCAGGCGCGTCCACCCATCGAATTTGCCCAAACCGAGCACGCGCGCCATCGATAGCAGCAGGCTTTGCCCCGCCACCGGCCGGTCCGGCGCCAGCTGGTAAATGGGATCGGCGAAGGCCACGTCCGGACTCACGATGGTCCACCCCATCTGCTTGAACTGCGCAATCGCGTCGTCCAGCCACAGTGCGTTGATCAGGTTGTGGTGCATGAGCATGACCTGGGCGATGTCACGCCCCTGCAATTTAAGCGACAAGGCGCGATAGGCCTCGGCGCGCTGGCGCAGGTGCGCGAGGTAGGCCGCCTTGAGCGGCGCCAGGTCCGCGTCCGGCTTGGCACGCAGGGTCGCGACCAGCACGTCGTTCAGGCGCCAGTCGCTGGTATCGAGCGAAACATAGGCGTTACGGTAGCCGCGCTCCTTCAGGAAGGCGCGCATGCCGTCGCGCTTCTCCGGCGTATTCCCTTCACGCAGGAAGGTGTAGCGGAACCATTTGCGATAATTGGGCAAAGCGGCGATGACGCCGTCGCAGGCCAGCACCTCTTGTTGGTACTGCGCCAGCGTGACCTTGGGGCTGTTCAGATCCAGATGGGTCACGGTGTGGTTGCCGACCGCGTGGCCGGCCTGGCCCCATGCGCGCGCGAACGCGAGGCCCTCGGGCCGATCCGCGCCGTTCCCCAGCGTGACGAACAGCGCGGCCTTGACCTGATGTTTGTCCAGCGCCGCCAGCAACGCGGCATTGCGCTGGGCCGGGGTCATGCGCGGCGTCTCGGCCAGCACGGGGCCATCGTCGAAAGTGAAGGCGACCGATTGCGCCTGCACGCCGAACGCAAAGGTCAGCGCGCCGACACAGGCCAGGAACTTGATTCGCTTCAGAAGCATGGTGCGTTCTTCTCAGATCATTCGGATACTGCTAAAGTTGCATATTATCAAACTTGGGCAATCATCATGAATCACGACACCGCGCTTGCCCCCAATACTTCACGCCTCCCACCCGAGGTAAAAGCCATCTTCCAGCAAGGCGCGGCTGCGCTCGGGCTGTATGCAATCACGATCAATGTCATCGGCTGGGTCATCGCCATGTTCGGCAAGGACGCCGGCCTCCGCTTCCAGTTCGGCGCATTTATCCTTTTAGGCGCACTTGCTCTCGGCGGGCTGCGCACGGCCGAGTTCATACGCTGGTGCGCGAACGCTTTCGTGGGCGCCGCGCTGCTGACGCCGGCTTTGCTGATCGTCGCGCCTCCGGCATTGCTGCTGACCTATATTAGGCTGGCCCCCCTTTCCAGTCTGCTCGCTGTCGGCGACTGGATTGCCATGTTTGCCCTGGCTTATTGGCTGACGCATCTGCTCAAGATGCCGGCGGTGGTGGAGGCGCGCGCACGGCAAAACCGCCCCATGCGAAGCGAACGACTGGCCCGCCTGATCGGCGCCGGCCTGTTTCTGGCAGGTGTCGCCTTTGGATTCCTGCTGGTGCACGGTGAGACGGCACGCAAAGGCGAAGCCATGGCCGCCCGCGAATTCGGCGCGGACTACCAATATTATCCGCGCAGGGTGCAGACCACTCGCTCCCTCAACACGGGACAAAGCCAAACGTGCGTCGCCGTCGTGATCTGGAACGAGCGGGGTATCGGCGAGCGCAACTACTGCTGGTGATCAGAGCAGGACCAGGTTGTCGCGGTGGATCAGCTCAGGTCCTTCGACGTAGCCGAGGATGGCCTCGATCTCGCTGGAAGGTTTGCGCAGGATGCGTTTGACCTCGTCGCTGGTGTAGTTGGTCAGACCGCGCGCGACCGCCAGGCCGCCTTCGGTGACGCAGGTGATGACCGCGCCGCGGCCGAATTCGCCCTCCACCGCCACCACTCCGATCGGCAGCAGCGACTTGCCCTCGTGCGTGACCTTCTCCACCGCACCCGCGTCCAGCACCACCTTGCCGATGGTGTGCAGATGGTCCGCCATCCACTGCTTGCGGGCCTTCATCTGGCCGGTCTGGGCCGATAGCTGGGTGCCGATCGCTTCGCCGTGCGCCAGGCGCGTGAGCACCTCGTTCTCGCGGCCCCAGGCGATGACGGTATGCGCGCCGGAACCTGCGGCGCGCTTGGCGGCCAGGATCTTGGTCAGCATGCCGCCGCGCCCCAGGCTGCTGCCCGCGCCACCGGCCATCGCCTCCAGCGCCGGATCGCCGGCCTTGCCGTCGCGGATCAGGAACGCGGTCGGATCCTTGCGCGGGTCGGCGCTGAACAGGCCATGCTGGTCGGTCAGGATGATGAGGGCGTCGGCGTCGATCAGGTTGGCCACCAGCGCGCCCAGGGTGTCGTTGTCGCCGAACTTGATTTCGTCGGTGACCACGGTGTCGTTCTCGTTGATGATCGGGACCACGCCCAGGCGCAGCAAGGTGGTGAGCGTGGAACGCGCGTTCAGGTAGCGCTCGCGGTCGGCCAGGTCGGCGTGCGTGAGCAGCACCTGGGCGGTGCCGATGCCGTGCGCGCGAAAGCTGGTCTCGTAGATCTGGGCCAGGCCCATCTGGCCGACGGCGGCGCAGGCCTGCAGCTCGTGCACGTCGGTGGGACGCTGTTCGAAGCCCAGGCGCAGCATGCCTTCGGCGATGGCGCCCGAGCTGACCAGCACCACTTCCTTGCGCAGGGCGCGCAGGGCGGCGATCTGGGCGGCCCACTTGGCGATGGCGGCGTGATCCAGGCCCTTGCCCTCGTTGGTCACGAGCGAGGAGCCGACCTTGATGATGATGCGGTGTGCGGATTGGATGACTGACTTCATGGGACGGCGCCAAAAACGATAAATGGAAAGGCAGCCGTCACCCCCGCGCACGCGGGGGCCCCTGGTAGGACTTGCCGCCTGGTTGCGCGCAGGGGTCCCCGCTTTCGCGGGGATGACAGCTCGTCGCACTTCTCAGGACCCGCGGCCGTTGTAACGAGCCAGGCATCGACAAGGCAAGCGGCGCGCCGGGGATCGCCGGCGCCGCCGCAAGGGAACAGTTTACTCGATAACCTTGAAACGCGGGTCGTCCAGGTCGACGCTGTGGATGCCGCGTGCCTCCTCGGTGAGGGTCGTTTCGGCCGCGCGCTGTTCGTCGGCACGCTTTTCCTCGAGGTGCTTGTAGATGGCGTTCACCAGTTCCGGGCAACCTTCGTGCGACAGCGCAGAGATCTCGAACACCGGGCCCTTCCAAGCGAAGCGCTTGATGAAGTCCTTCACGCGCTTGGCGCGCTCCTCTTCCGGCACCATGTCCAGCTTGTTGAGGACCACCCAGCGCGGCTTCTTGCCCAGCTCCGGATCGTACTTTTCCAGCTCCTTGACCAGGGCCTTGGCTTCCTTGACCGGATCGACACCCGCCTCGAACGGCGCCAGGTCGATGATGTGCAGGAGCAGGCCGGTGCGCGAGAGGTGGCGCAGGAACTGGTGGCCCAGGCCAGCGCCTTCGGCCGCGCCTTCGATCAGGCCGGGAATGTCGGCGATGACGAAGCTCTTTTCATGCGACACGCGCACCACGCCCAGGTTCGGGTGCAGGGTAGTGAACGGATAGTCCGCCACTTTGGGGCGCGCGTTGGAGACGGCGGTGATGAAGGTCGATTTGCCGGCGTTCGGCATGCCCAGCAGGCCCACGTCGGCCAGCACCTTCAGCTCCAGGCGCAGCAGGCGGTGCTCGCCATCCTTGCCGTCGGTCTTCTGGCGCGGCGCACGGTTGGTGGAGGACTTGAAGTGGATGTTGCCCCAGCCGCCATCGCCGCCCTTGGCCAGCAGCTCGACCTGCTCGTGCTCGGTCAGGTCGGCGATGATCTCGCCATTGGTCTCGTCGATGATGAGGGTGCCGACCGGCATGCGCATGTAGACGTCCTCGGCGCCCTTGCCGTAGCAGTCGGAGCCGCGGCCCGGTTCGCCGTTGCCGGCCCGGTGCACCTTCGAGAAACGGAAATCCACCAGGGTGTTGATGTTGCGGTCGGCGATGGCGAAAATCGAGCCGCCGCGGCCGCCGTCGCCGCCGTCCGGGCCGCCGAAGGGCCGGAACTTCTCGCGGCAGAAAGAGGCGCAGCCGTTGCCGCCGGTGCCGGCGATGACTTCGATGCGAGCTTCGTCGATGAACTTCATGATGGATAACCGTAAAAAAAAAGGCCCTGCGTCCGCAGAGCCTTACGATGGAAGGCTTGCGCCTTACAATCGGATTGTAGTGCGACTTAGGCCGCTTTGACGACCGTGACGTACTTCTTGGAGTCCGGGCCCTTGACCACGAACTTGACCACGCCGTCCATCAGTGCGAACAGGGTGTGGTCCTTGCCGATGCCGACGCCGTCACCGGCGTTCATCGGGGTGCCGCGCTGACGGACGATGATGCCGCCTGCGTTGATCTTCTGGCCGCCGTAGACCTTAACGCCAAGGCGTTTTGACTCGGAATCGCGGCCGTTGCGGGTAGTACCGCCACCTTTTTTGTGTGCCATTTAGATGCTCCTTGATTACTGGATGTCCGGACCGATCAGCCGTTGATCGAAACGATCTCGAGCTCCGTGTAGTTCTGACGGTGGCCCTGACGTTTCTGGTAGTGCTTACGACGGCGCATCTTGAAGATGCGAACCTTGTCGTGACGACCGTGCGAAATCACTTTCACCAGCACCTTAGCACCTTCAACCAGCGGCGCACCAAACTTGATGGTGTCGCCCGCGCCTACTGCGAGGACTTGATCGATGGTGAGTTCGGAACCAATGTCAGCCGGAATCTGTTCTACTTTGAGTTTTTCGCCAGCGGCAACTTTGTACTGTTTGCCACCGGTTTTTATGACCGCGTACATGGTTGAAACCTCATCAAATGTTAATACGAATTCCCTGGCCGAAAGCCGGGGAACCGCTGATTATACACAGATGGGCCGCAAACGTCAAAGGGCAGCGTTGCCCGGCCGCCTGTCGTATAATCGCGGGCATTTTACGTCTTTATAGAACAGCAGGTCCGCCTTGTCCGCCGCTCAAACCGCTCAGAACCCGATCACCCAGGCCATCGCGGCCGACATGGATGCCGTCAATACCGTCATCCGCCAGCGGCTTCACTCCGAAGTCGCCCTGGTCAACCAGATCGCGGAATATATCATCAGTGCCGGAGGCAAGCGGATCCGGCCGGTCCTGGTGCTGCTGGTGGCCAACGCCTTCGGCTACCGCGGCGCGGCCCACCACGAGCTGGCGGCCGTGGTCGAGTTCATCCACACCGCGACCCTGCTGCACGACGACGTGGTGGACGAGTCGTCCATGCGGCGCGGGCGCCAGACTGCCAACGCGCTGTTTGGCAACGCCGCCTCGGTGCTGGTCGGCGACTTCCTCTACTCCCGCTCGTTCCAGATGATGGTCAGCCTGGACAACATGCGCGTCATGCGCATCCTGTCCGACGCCACCAACGTGATCGCGGAAGGCGAGGTGCTGCAACTCTTGAACATGCACGACCCGGACGTGTCCGAGCAGAGCTACCTGAAAGTGATCCGTTCCAAGACCGCCAAGTTGTTCGAGGCCGCGGCCGAACTGGGCGCGCTGGTTGCGGGTGCGACGGACGCCGAGATCGACGCCTGCGGCGAATACGGCCGCTCGCTGGGCACGGCCTTCCAGCTGATCGACGACGTGCTCGACTACGCGGGCGACGCCGACGAAATCGGCAAGAACGTGGGCGACGACCTGCGCGAAGGCAAGCCGACCCTGCCCCTCATCTACCTGATGGAGCATGGCACGGACGAGCAGCGCGCGCTGGTGCGCAGCTGCATCGAGAACGGCGACGAGCAGCACTTCGACGCGGTGCTCTCGGCCATCACCAACAGCGGCGCGCTGGCCTACACGCGCGAACAGGCGCAGGTGGCCGCGCAGCGCGCGCTGGACGCAATCGCGGGGCTGCCGGAGAACCGCTACAAGGACGCATTGGTCCAATTGTGCAAGTTTGCTGTTGACCGAAACCACTAACGCTGCTAATATAGCGGACTCGTTGCACTACACCGTCGGGGTGTAGCTTAGCCCGGTAGAGCGCTACGTTCGGGACGTAGAGGCCGGAGGTTCGAATCCTCTCACCCCGACCACTTCTTCGTGTAGTGGTATTGATTAAGCCCCAGCATGCTGGGGCTTTTTCATTGGTGCCGTCACCCCCACGCCGCCACGCCGGCGGAAATAACCCGGGTCATTCCCGCGGAGGCGGGAATCGATGGCCGCGCCCGGCCGGCACAGCGTGCCACATTCATTTAGCCCGCACGACCAGTCCGTAACGATCCGCCAGCGCAATCAGCCCCTTGGCGCCGTACAGGACGATCAGGATGCCGATGATGTCGCCCACGCTCATCGCGATCAGGCCGGTCCAGTCGACGCTGCCTTTCTCGACCCACGCAAAGGCGTGGTGAAAAATCGGACTCATCAGGCCGCACAGCACGGCGGTGAATAGCAAGCGCTGCGGCGTCAGCCCACTCAGGCGCGGACCCAGGTTGAACCAGTGCTTCGCGAACACGTAGGTCAGGTAGGGAGCCAGGGCGCCCGCAAGCGCGCCGCTCCAGGCCCGGAAATCATCATGGAATTCGAAATGATGGAAGTTGAGGTAGAGTCCGGCCAGCAGCAGGCCTTCGAAACCCGCGATGCCAAACAGGAGAGTCGACAGCAGGCGTATCCCCGCCGGCAGGAACACCCAGTTGATTCCATTACTCTGCTCAAAGGCGATGAAGAGAAGTTCGTTCACGCGGTTGAGTGCAAGGAATACGCCTGTGGTCACCAACACGCAGGCCAGGTGCTTCACTGCCGCACGCTTCAAATCGCTCATCGTGGTCGGTTAAGTTCTGGATAAACTACATTGTAGCCGCAGCATTTAAATTGCACCATTTCTGGGAACTCACATTGAACAAGCCTGTCACCCTGATCCTTGCCTTCGCCCTGCTCGCCGCCGGCGGCGCGCAGGCCGGCATTCCCGTCTACCGCTTCATGGTCCGCGCCACCTATCCGCATGACCCGCAAGCATTCACCCAAGGCCTGTCCTTCAAGGATGGTTTCCTGTACGAGAGCACCGGACTGGCCGGACGCTCGACCTTGCGCAAGGTCGATCTTGTGACCGGCAAGGTACTGCAGACGAAGGCGATCGCTGCCGAATTCTTCGGCGAGGGCTCGGCCCTGGTCGGCAACGAGATCGTCGCCCTGACCTGGACTTCGCACGTCGGTTTTGTCCATGACCGCAAGAGCTTCGCGCTCAAGCGCCGCTTCGACTACCAGGGCGAAGGCTGGGGCCTGGCAAGCGATGGCCGCGCGCTGTACATGAGCGATGGCAGCAACGCCATCCGCGTGCTGGACCCGCACACCTTCCAGGAACAGCGCCGCATCAGCGTCAGCGCCGACGGCAAGCCGCTCACCCGCCTCAACGAACTGGAGATCGTGGACGGCCAGATTTTCGCCAACATCTGGGGCACGGACGTCATCGCGCGCATCGACCCGGCCAGCGGCAAGGTGGTCGGCTGGATCGACCTGACCGGGCTGCTGCCGCCGGCCGAACGCGGCACCGATTCGGTCGACGCCGTGCTCAATGGCATTGCCTACGACAGCAAGCGCCACCGGCTGTTTGTCACCGGCAAACTGTGGCCCAAGCTATTCGAGATCGAACTCGTCGAGGTGGAAAACCGCTGAACCGCCAATCAAGTCCTGGCCGGCAGCAGCCAGCGCCAGGTGGCGGCGGTGGCGAGCACCATTAGGGCAAAGACGGCCAGTACGATGGGCGGCGTGCCGAGCACCGGCGGATCGGCCCACAGCCCCTGCAGCAGCAGCGTGTTCAGGATCTTGAATTTGTAGGCGTATACGGCCAGCATGGGCAGCACGCACAGGCCGGCGACGATCCAGCCGCGGTGGCGATTGGACAGGGCGCGCCAGGCGTAGTAAACCGGCAGGCCGCACGCGACCAGGGTGAGCACGATCGCCAGCACACGCGCCAGCCCCGGGCTCTCGAGCCATAGCGTCAGGAAGGTCTTCTCGTCGCCCCCACCCGCCAGCGCCGTGAACACGCGCGCAAAGGGGAGCGGGGCGAAGATCAGCGCCAGGCCGAGCGCGCGCCGGGTGGCCTGGGCGCCGCGCAGCAGCAGCCATACGCCCAGCCACATCACGGCATAGCTGAACAGCGGCCCGGCCACCGAGGCGGCCCAAGGCACGGGGTTGGGATGAGCGGCACATGGCTGCCAGACGTTGAAGTCGCGCGGACCGTAGCAGCCCACCAGCAGGCGGCCGGTCGTGATGTGGGCCTGCTCGTGCAACTCACTGACCACGCCATTCAAGGCCAGAAAGGCCAGCGCGTACTTCCACCCGAATTTGAGTTCCATGACCGCTCCGCGTGAATATTGACGCGAAGCATTGTAATTCACCCGGCGTGGGACATGGTCCGCCGCAAATTGGCTTCGATCCGCTCCTGGCAGGTGGAGCAGGTTTGGGCGGTGGGTTCGGCGCGCAGGCGATCGGGCTGGATGTAGCCGCCGCATTCGGTGCACACGCCAACCACGCCGTAGTCGATCCGCTTGAGAGCCGCGTCGACGGCACCCAGCTCGCGGAAGCAGCACTCCACCAGCGGCACGTCGAGGTCGGACAGCAGATCGGGATCGAGCGGCGTGTCGCCGGCCGCGAAGTGGTCGTAGAGCAGGCGCCGTTCGTCCGCATCCCGGCCGAGGAACTGCTGGTCGATGGCACGCAGCAGGCTTTCGCGCGCACCCCGCAGCTGGTTTTCGAGTTCCACGACGTCGGACGAGGTGAGCTTGCCCATGATGCCCTTCCACGATGTCAACCGGTTTGATCCAGTGTCATGCGCACGCCTGACCCTGTCCTTGATGGAGATCAAACCCTACATCCTGAGAGGCAGGCGCAAGTGCACGATATCTTCCTCCGGCACCTGCTCCGTCTCGAAGCCCAGGCTTTTCACGAGCCGCAGCACGCGCGTGTTCTGTGGCAGCGCGTCGCCGACGATTTCCGCCGTCCCGCGTGCACGGCAATAGGCGATGATGTGCTCCATCAGCACCCGGCCCAGGCCCATGCCTTTGAGGTCCGAGCGCACCGTCACCGCGAATTCGGCGCGCACATTATCCGGATCGGACACGGCGCGCACCACGCCCAGGGTCTCGGGCTCGCCGTCCGGCCCCGGCCGGGTGGCGATCAAGGCCATCTCGCGGTCGTAGTCGATCTGGGTGAAGCGCGCCAGCTGCTGCGGCGACAGCTCGCGCATGCGCACGAACATCCGGTAGCGCACATCCTCCTCGTTGAGGGACTCGAAGAAGCGCACGTGGGCCGGCCCGTCTTCGGGGCGGATCGGGCGCAGGGTAATGCGTTCGCCGCCCCACTCCAGGGTTTCCTCCAGCTCCTCGGGATAGGGGCGGATCGCCAGCCGGTCCGCATTGGCGGGCGCCGCCACGCGGATCCGGGCGTCCAGCGCCAGCACGCCATCGGCATCGGCCAGCAAGGGGTTGATATCGAGTTCCGCGACCTCGGGCAGCTCCGCCACCAGCTGGCTGACCTGGACCAGGGTATGCTGGATCGCCTTCATATCCGCCGCCGGACAGTCGCGGTAGCCGGCCAGGAGGCGCGCCACGCGCGTGTGCGCGACCATGTCCTGCGCCAGCACCATGTTCAGCGGCGGCAGGCCGATGGTGCGGTCGGCCATCACCTCCACCGCCACCCCGCCCTGGCCGAACAGGACCACGGGCCCGAATACGGGATCGGTGGCGGCGCCCACGATCAGCTCGTGGGCGCGCGGACGGCGCACCATCGGCTGCAGGAAGAAGCCTTCCAGGCGCGCGTCCGGCTTCAGCGCGGCCAGCCGCGCCCGCATCCGCTCGCAGGCGGCGCGCACCGCCTCCGGCGTATCGAGATCGAGGGCCACGCCGCCCACGTCGGACTTGTGCGACACGTCCGGCGAGGCGATCTTGACCACCACCGGAAAGCCGAGGCCCGCGCTCGCCTCGGCCGCCGCTTCCGGGGTGGCGGCAAAGGCGCTGGGCACGGTCGGCACGCCGTAGGCGGACAGCACGGCGTTGACCTCCTCCGGCCGCAGCATCGACCGTCCGGCGGCCAGCGCCGCCTGCACCACCGCGCGCGCCTGGATGCGCCGCTCCTTGCCGCTCACGCCATACGAAGACGGCACCTGCATCAGCAGTTCCTGGTTGCGGCGGTAGCGCGCGATCTGCATGAAGCCGTTGATCGCGTCCTCGGGCGTATCGAAGGTCGGAATGCCGGCCTGCGCGAACAGCTTGCGCGCCTCGGCCACGGAATCGCCGCCCATCCAGCAGGACAGGACATTGCGCGACGCGCCCTTGACGGTGTCCACCAGCTCGCGTGCGATCGAGGCGCTGCCGACGATGGCGGTCGGCGCGTGGATGAACAGGATGGCGTCGCTTTGCGGCTCTTCCAGCAAGGCTTGCAGGGTATTGCGGTAACGGGCGGCCGGTGCGTCGCCGATGATATCGACCGGATTGGCGTGCGACCAGGTCGGCGGCAGCACCAGATCGAGCTTGGCGCGCGTGCCCTCCGACAGGGGCGCGAGCTGGCCGCCGGCGGCGACCAGGGCATCGGTAGCCATGACACCGGGCCCGCCACCGTTGGTCATGATGGACAAGCGGTTGCCGGCCAGCGGACGCGCGCGCGCCAGCGTCTCCACCGCCGCGAACAGGTCTTCGGTCGACATCACGCGCAGCATCCCGGCGCGGCGGATGGCAGCGTCGTACACGTCGTCCGCGCCCGCCAGCGCGCCGGTGTGCGAGGCCGCCGCGGCGGCCCCTTCGGCCACGCGGCCGGCCTTGAGAATCAAGGTCGGCTTGCTGCGCGCGGCGGCGCGGGCGGCCGACATGAATTTGCGCGCGTGCTTCACGTCCTCCATGTACATCAGGATGGCGCTGGTGTCGCCATCGCTGGCCAGGTAGTCGAGCACGTCGCCGAAGTCCACGTCCGAACCGTCGCCGAGCGAGATGAAGCGCGAGAATCCGATGCCGCGCGCCCGTGCCCAGTCCAGCACCGCCGTCACCAGCGCGCCGGATTGGGAGACGAAGGCGATCCGGCCCGGACTGGCGCCGGTGGTGGCGAAGCTCGCATTCAGGCCGATGCCCGGCGCCAGCATGCCCACGCAGTTCGGGCCGAGCACGCGCAGCAGATAAGGCGCGGCCGCGTCCAGCATCGCCTGGCGCAGGCTGCGCCCGTCGCCATTGGTGGCGCCCAGGCCCGCGCTGATGACGATGGCGGCGCGCGTGCCGCGTTCGCCCAGCTCGCGGATCAGGTCCGGCACGGTCGACGGCGGCGTGCAGATGACGGCCAGCTCCGGCGCCTGCGGCAGGTCGCGCACGCCGGAAAACACGGGCAGCCCTTCCAGCTCGCGGTACTTGGGATTGACGGGCCAGATCGGTCCCTTGAACCCGCCCTGGACCAGGTTGTGCAGCACGGTCGCGCCGACGCTGCCTTCGCGCCCGGAGGCGCCGATCAACGCGACCGAAGACGGTGCGAACAGGTATTGCAGGTTGCGGACGCTCACTGGCTCCTCCAATCGACGGGTATCCCGGGCAGGATGGCGGCTCGCCCGGCTCTTGAAATTGAGTTTAGTCAAATTTCTCGGAAACAGGGCTTGCGCAACAGTGTAGCGGCTGGACGCGGACCATGGCAGGGCGTAGCCTGATTGAAAAACAAAGGAGCGATGCCATGGCCTACAAAACCATTCTCGTCCATGCGGACCAGTCGCCGCATGCCCCGCAGCGCGTGCGGGTCGCGGCCGAACTGGCCCTGGCCTTCGAGGCGCATCTGGTCGGCAGCGCGATGACCGGCATCCCGCGCTTCCTGTACCAGGACGCCGGCATGGCCCTGGCGGGCACCGTCATCGACGCTGAGCTCGATTCCCTCTACAAGCAGGCCGAGGCCGCGCTGGACGGCTTCGAGCAGGAAGCCAGGAAGACGGGCCTGGCCAGCATCGAACGCCGGCTTCTCACGGACGATCCGGGCGGCGGCCTGGAGCTGCAGGCGCGCTATGCGGACCTGGTGGTGGTGAGCCAGACCGACCGTGCCGATCCGGTCGCGCGCACCACGGCGGACCTGCCCGAATACGTCATGCTCAATAGCGGGCGGCCGGTGCTGCTGGTGCCGCATGGGCGCCGGGTCGAGACGGCCTGGAAACGCATCATGGTGGCATGGGATGCCGGCCTGGAAGCGACCCGCGCCATTACCGGCGCCCTGCCCCTGCTGCAGCGCGCGGAGGAAGTGACGCTGGCGGTGCTCAATCCGAATTGGCGCCACGGAGAGCAGCCGGGCGCGGACATGGGTCTCTACCTCGCGCGCCACGGCGTGCGCTGCGTGGTGGACAGCCGCGACACGGAGCAGGACGACGGCCTGGCCTTGCTGGAGATGGCGGAGGAAGCGGGCGCGGATTGCCTGGTCCTGGGCGGCTACGGGCACGCGCGCTTCCGCGAACTGCTACTGGGTGGGGTCACCGACACGGTCTTGCGGCGCATGACGCTGCCGGTGCTGATGGCGCATTAGTCCACCCGCGCGCGCTTCGTCATTCCCGCGAAAGCGGGAACCCCTGCGCCGCAAACGTCCGCCAGCAGTGTTGTGGCCGCTCGGCCTACCAGGGGTCCGCGCTTGCGCGGGGATGACGGGGTCAGGGTTCCTGCTGGAGCGTGATCACATCCTGCTGGGCGCGCGCGTAGTCCAGCGCATAGGACAGCTCGCCCGGCGACTCCGCGTGCACCGTGAACAGCGGCTGCCCTTCCTCGATCAAACTGCCCACCGGCGCATGAAACTCGATGCCGGCCGCCTTGGCCTTGGGCGCACCGGCCAGCTTGGCGATGCCGGCCAGGCGGCGGTTGTCGACCGCCACCACGCGCCCCCGGTGCAAGGCGCGCACCGGCTGGCGGTACGCCGCGCGCGGCGGTAGGCGGAACCCGCCCTGCGCCTCGCAGATCGCCACGAACTTGCGGAAGGCAGCGCCGCTGTCGAGCGTTGCAGTGGCCAGCGCCAGGCCTTCGCCCGGCGCTGCGCGCCCGCCCATTTCCAGGATGCCGGCCACCAGTGCCAGCGACCGTTCGCGCAGGTCGGCCGGCGCGTTGCGCTCGCTTTGCAGCACCGCCAGCACGTCGTTCGCTTCCAGGGCCGGGCCGATGCCGCGGCCGACCGGCTGGGTCCCGTCGCTGAGCATGGTGCGCACGTGGATGCCGAGCGCGTCACCCACCTGCTCGAGCCGCTGCGCGATCGCGTTGGCCGCCTGCGGGGAGCGGATCTTGGCGGTGCGCCCAACCGGGATGTCGATCATCACGTGGGTGGAACCGGCCGCGATCTTCTTGGACAGGACCGACGCCACCAGCAGGCCGTCGCTATCGAGGTCCAGCGGGCGCTCGACCCGGATCAGGAGATCGTCCGCGGGGCTCAGGCTCACCGCCCCGCCCCAGGCGATGCAGCCGCCTTCGCGCTCCACCACCTTGCGCATCTGTTCGAGCTTGAGCGCCACCGGGGCCACCGTTTCCATGGTGTCGGCGGTGCCGGCCGGCGAGGTGATGGCGCGCGAGGACGTCTTGGGAATCAACAGGCCGCAGGCGGCCACGATGGGCACCACCAGCAGCGTCGTGCGGTTGCCCGGCAGACCGCCGACACAGTGCTTGTCGGTGACGACGTCGCGCTCCCATTTGAGCTGCTGGCCGGCGCCGATCATGGCACTGGTGAGGGCGATGGTCTCGGCCAAGTCCAGCCGGTTGCCGGAACAGGCCGTGATCAAGGTCGCCAGTTCGATGTCGGAATAGCGGCCGCGCACGATGTCGCGCACGATGCCGGCCACCGACTCGGTCGAGAACGGCCGGCCGAAGATCTTGCCGCGCACGGCGGAGAAGGACGCTTCCGGTGCGCGGTGCGCGATGGTCACCTCGTCGCCTTCCTTGCCGGCCAGGGCGCGCCAGGCCGCTTCCGACAGGCCGATGTCGCCCACGCCGAGCAGCGCGCCGCCGTGCACCACGTTGAGGGTGGCGACGATCTCGCGGTCGTGCGCGCGCACCTCCACGCGCGACTGCGCTTCCAGGCCCTCGGACCGGCACACGTGACAGTCGCTGCGCATGTAGATCACCATTTCCTGGTAGGTGTCGATGCCCATGCGGCGCATGCGCAGGCCGCCGGTGCCGGGAGTACGTGCTTCGCTCATCAAGTCAATTCCACTTTGTCGCCATAGGCCGGCACCTGCGCCTGCCAGTGCAGCTGATCCTGGATGCGAAAGCGCAGCGCGTCGGCCGCATCCTGTTCGCCGTGCGTGACGAAGGTCATGCGCGGCGGCTCCTTCAGATGGCCCAGCCAGGCCATCACTTCATCGCCGTCGGCGTGGGCCGACAGGTTTTCGAGTTGCACCACCTGGGCGCGGATCGGCACGAACTGGCCGAAGATCTTGACCGCGTCGGCCCCGCCCACCATGGCCGCGCCGCGCGTGCCGCCGGCCTGGAAGCCCGCGAACACGATGCTGTTGCGCGGGTCCGGCGCGAAGGCGCGCAGGTGATGGAGCACGCGTCCGCCCGTGGCCATGCCGCTGGCCGCGATGATCACCATCGGCACCCGGCGCTGGTTCAGGGCGATCGATTCGGCCGGCGTGTTGACGATCTTGGCCGCGTGGCACATGGCCTCGCATTCGCTGCCGGAGAGACGGTGCTCGTTGCGGTGCTGGCGATAGATACGGGTGGCGTCGGCGGCCATCGGGCTGTTCAGGTACACGGGCAGCACGGAAGGTATGGCGCCGGCCTGCTTGAGCTGGTGGATCGCGTACATCAGTTCCTGCGCACGGCCGACCGCGAAGGACGGAATCACCGTCACGCCGCCGCGCGCGGCCGTCTCGCGGATCACCCGGCCGAGGACCTCGTTCGGATCGCTGCGGTCGTGATGGCGGTTGGCGTAGGTCGATTCCACCACCAGGTAATCGGTATGGTCGATCGGCGCGGGCGGCAGCATGATGCGGTCCTGCGGGCGCCCGAGGTCGCCGGAGAAGGTGATGGTCTTGCCGTCCACGGTGAGCTGCACGATGGCCGCCCCGAGAATGTGGCCGGCCTGGAGCAGACGCGCCTGCATCCCGGGCAGGGGCGAAAAATGCGCCTTCAGCGGCACCGGGTACAGGTGCTTGAGCGCCTTCTCCGCATCGTCCTCCGTGTACAGCGGCAGGGCCGGAGCGTGCTTGGAGTAGCCCTTGCGGTTGGCGTATTCCGCCTCTTCTTCCAGCAGGCGGCCGCTATCGGGCAGCAGCAGGCCGCACAAGTCGCGGGTCGCTTCGCTGCAGTAGATCTTGCCGCGGAAGCCGTCGCGCACCAGCAGCGGCAGGTAGCCGCTGTGGTCCAGATGGGCGTGCGTCAGCACCACCGCGTCGATGGTATCCGGCGGCACCGGCAACGGCGCCCAGTTGCGCAGCCGCAGCTGCTTATAACCCTGGAACAGTCCGCAATCGACCAGGACGCGGCCCGCCCCCGTATCGACCAGGTACTTGGAGCCCGTGACAGTTCCGGTCGCGCCCAGAAACTGGATGAACATACGCGCCTTTCTTTGATCAATCGCACACTATGCTTCTGATGGTAAAGACAATACATTGCGGTAGATCAAATTACCAACAGAAAGTAGAACGCGGCCTTCTCATCCACGCGCAAGCAGTTGAAATATATGCATAAATTGCCGACCGCCCTGCTGGCTACTGACCGCTGCGCAACAAAAGCCGCTCAACAAACTGCCGCCGCTCTTCCTTTCGCCGCTCATCATCCAAGTTGAATAGCAGCGACTCCGACGACTGATAGCTGTACAGCAGAAACGCGCGCATGCGCGCTTCCCCGATGTCGAAGCCGAGCGCGCTGAAGCATTGGGCGATATATGCCAGGCGCTTATTGTCCACTTCGTCGACGAATTGGCGTGCCATCTTGTCGTGCCTGGCCCAGGTCCTGATCGCCAGTTCGATGGCCGCCGCGGCCTTGGCGGAGCCGCCGTGCGCGGGCAGCATCAACAGTTCGCGCAAGAGGTCGCGGGGTTTCATGTTCCGCTTTTCAAAACGCTCGATGATCTGCTCGGTAGCTTTGGTCCGCCAGCAGGTCAGCAGGCGGCCCAAGAGATCATCTCGGCTTTCGAAATGATGATAGAAGCTGCCGCGCGTGATGCTCAGCTTCTTCGACAACGCCTCGACCCGGACTGCATCGACGCTCTTGTCGACCAGCAGTTCGGTCGCCGCGGCGATCCAGTCTTCCGGGCCCAGTTGGGTCTTGTGCTTCGCATCTGCCGATGGCAAGGAGCCTGGCCTGCGCGTGTGATTTCCGAACATGGATCTGTATTCCCCCTTGCAAACATGACTGTATCTTTCGCCGTCCGCGGCGGAGCTCCCGCGCACCGCTCACACGGCTTTCGTTTGGCACGAAGAGCGCGGCATTCCCCGCGCAACCTCGCTCGGCGCCTGCGGCTCGACGCTTGACTTTCATTACGGCACACCATAATATCACCTTAAACATACGGAACCGTATGCGTATGATTGAAACGCGAGGAGAGAATGGAGCAATTCGAAGGCGTAGGCAAGACGCTGGTTGCGGCGGACCACCAGACGAACTATCACGATGTCGGACAGGGCAAGGCGCTCTTTCTGCTGCATGGCTCCGGCCCTGGCGTGTCGGGATGGAGCAACTGGAAGGGCGTGATGAACGAGCTCGCTGAACATTTCCGGGTGCTCGTTCCGGATATCGCGGGTTTCGGCTTCACCGAATTCAAGGCGGACAACAAGTACGACATCAAGCTGTGGGTGCGCCATCTGACCGGCATCATGGATGCGCTCGGCATAGCCAAGGCTTCGTTCGTCGGCAATTCGTTCGGCGGCGCGCTGGCCACCGCCATGGCGATTTCCAACAAGGAGCGTGTCGAGCGGCTGGTGCTGCTTGGCGCGCCGGCTGGTGAGTTCGAGCAGACCGAAGGATTGCGTTCCGCATGGACGTACGAGCCTTCGCCGGAAAACATGGAAGCGACGCTGCGGCTGTTCCCGTACAACCAGGCGCTCATCACGCCGGAAATTGTGCAAAGCCGCTACGAGGCCAGCGCACGCCCCGGCGCGCAGGATGCGCTGCGCAAGCTGATCCCGAAGCCGAACGAAAACGGGCCGACCATCGTCAAGGGTTTCCCCGCTTCCGCCGTCGCCGGGATCGAAGCCCCTACGCTCGTGCTGCATGGGCGCGAAGATCATGTGGTTCCGCCCGCCTGCGGTTTCCTGCTGGCGCAGAACATTCCCAACGCCGAGCTGCATCTCTTCGGCAAGTGCGGCCATTGGGTCCAGATCGAACGCCGCACCGAATTCCTTCAACTGGTTACCAACTTCGTGGGGCAATCGTCATGAGCCGCAATTTGCTCGAACGCGTCTTGTATCAGCTTTGCGTCGATCGCGGTGCCAAGCAGCGTTTCAGGGAAGACGCGCCGAGATTTCTCGACCGCTACGCGCTGTCCGAACCGGAGCGCGACATGCTGCTGTCGCTGGACGTGAAGGCATTGCAGGACTACGGCGTCAATCCGATGCTGACCATGGGTTTCTGGCAGGAGCTTTCGCCGCAACGCGACATGCGCCTCTACATGAAGAAACTGCGCGGCGAAAACGCGGAGGAAGTCGCGTTCTCCGCTTTGATGAAGGAATAAGGAAATGGGAAAAATCGTCGGCGCCTTCCTGGTGCCACATGCGCCGGTCATGTATGTCGCGCCCGAAGCGCCGCCGCAGGCGCAGCGCGACGCCGTGCGGAACGCATTCGAAACATGCGCGCAGCGCCTGAAGGCGCTCGATCCGACCACCGTCATCATCATCGGCAGCGATCACTACATGCTGTTCGGGACGCATTGCCTGCCCAGCTATCTCATCGGGACGGGAGACGTGGACGGACCGATCGATCAGTTGCCGGGACTGAAGCGCACCGTATTGCAGAACAACGAGGCGCTGGCGACGCACATCGCGGAGCGCGGCAGGGAAGACGGCTTCGACTGGGCCGTCGGGCGCAGCCTCACCGTCGATCATGCCATCTCGATTCCCCAGCACCTGATCGTCGAGCCGCTGCGCGCCGCCGGCATGGATATCAAGACCATCCCGGTCTACCTCGCTTGCGGCGTGGATCCGTACATCAAGCTCAAGCGCGCCGCCGAGCTCGGCGCGCAGATCCGCCGGGCGGTCGAATCGTTCCCCGCGGACGAGCGCGTGGCGGTGATCGGCAGCGGAGGCATCAGCCATTGGGTCGGTTCCGCGCAGATGGGCAGGGTTAACCAGGATTTCGACCGCGAAGTGATCGATTTCGCACTGAGCGGCAAGCTCGAAGGCTTGTGCGGTCTGTCCGACGCTTACATCCTGGAGAACGGCGGCGAGGGCGGGATGGAAGTCCGGACCTTTGCCTGCGCGATGGGGGCCGTGCCGGGCGCGCGCGGCGAATTGCTCGGTTACGAGGCGGTTCCTCAATGGGTGACCGGCCTTGGTTTTGTACAGCTTCATTCGGATTAATGTCATGTCACGCAAAGTATTTCTGATCGACTCCGGCGACATGCAGCCGGGCTGCGCGAAAAAGATCGCCGCAGGTGGCTGCGAGCTGGCCGTATTCAATCTTGAAGGCAAGTTCTACGCGACGCAGAACATGTGCACGCATGCCACCGCCTCGCTGGCCGAAGGCGAAATCGTCAACGGCGACATGATCGCCTGCCCGGTACATTTCGGGGAATTCCACATCCCGACCGGCCAGGCCGTGACCTTCCCCTGCACCGTGGATCTGCGCACCTACAAAGTAATTGAAGAGGACGGCAAGATCTTCGCCGACCTCGATGCGGAAGCGGAAGAAGCCGCGTCCGCCATTTGATTTGGAGAACCTCATGTGTTCGAACGAAAAACCCATCAACCTCGTGCTGCCTCGCCAAAAGGCGGCCCTGCCGGAACTGGACCAGTACATCAACATGGAACAAGGGCGCATGTCGCGCAAGGTGTTCTGGGACCAGGCGATCTACGAGCATGAACTGGAAAGGATCTTCGCGCGGGCCTGGTTGTTCCTCGCGCACGATTCGCAGATCCCCAAGGCCGGAGATTACGTCACGACCACCATGGGCGAGGACGACGTGCTGGTGGTGCGCCAGAAGGACGGTTCGGTCAAGGCCTTCCTCAATACCTGCCCGCATCGTGGAAACCGCGTCTGCTTCTCGGAGACGGGCAATGCGCGCGCCTTCATCTGCAATTATCACGGCTGGAGCTTCGGCATCGACGGCGACCTGAAGGGCGTGCACGAATCGAAGGCGTTCGAGGCAAGCGGTTTCGATAAATCCAAACACGGCTTGCACCCGGTGGCGCAGGTCGACAGCTACAAGGGCTTGATCTTCGGCACGCTCGATCCGACAGCGCCAGCGCTGAAGGAATACCTGGGCGATTTCGCCTGGTATCTCGACGTGCTGCTCGACATGGACGGTGAAGGCACCGAGTTCATCGGCGGCTGCGTGCGTTCCGTTATGAAGTGCAACTGGAAATTCGGGGCCGAGAATTTCGTCGGCGACGCGCTGCACGCGGGATGGACGCACGACTCCGGCGCCAAGGCGGTGCTGGGCGGTGGGGTAGGCCAACTGTCGGGCTTACCCGGCTCCTATCAGGCAAACGTCAACGGCCATGGCTGGGAATTTCTCCTCGACAAAGTGGGCAACGCGGCGACATTCTCCGACAAGGAGGTGCGCAGGTACTTGCACGAGATCCAGCCGAAGGTGGCGGAGCGCCTGGGCGAAACGCGCTCCATGATGATAGGCGCAACGTCCTCGGCCACGATTTTTCCGAACATGTCCTTCCTGCCGGGGCAGAACACTTTCCGCGTATGGCAGCCGCGCGGCCCGAACGAGATCGAGCTGTTCACGTGGACCCTGGTCAACAAGAGCGCGCCGGAAGACATCAAGGAACGCTACCGGCGCGGCTGCATGCTCACCTTCTCGCCCTCCGGCGTGTTCGAGATGGACGACGGCGAAAACTGGGAATACTCGACCCGCGCCAACCGCGGCCGCGTCACGCGCGAACAGGACCTGTATCTCGGGCTGGGCATCGGAAGCAAGGTCGAAGGCACTGAGTTTCCGGGCAACGTGTTCAATGGCCAGATCAACGAAGCCAACCAGCGCGCCTATTACCAGCGCTGGCTCGACTTCATGAAGGCAGATTCCTGGAACGACATTCCGCAGCGCTGAGGAGAACCAACCGTGACGACAGTAAGCGAAAAATTCGAGCAAGCGGCACTGGATGCCGCCACCGCATACGAAATCGAAGTATTCCTCAAGCGCGAGGCGCGTCTGCTGGACACCGAACGCTATGACGACTGGCTGGCGATGCTGGCCGACGACATCCATTACTGGATGCCGGCCGTGGAAAGCCGTCGCCGCGCCGAGCATGGTGGCGCGACGCACCTGCCGGGCCGCATGGCCTTCTTCGACGATTACATGGAGCATCTGCGCAAGCGCGTGTCGCGCTTCAAGCAGCCGACCGCCTGGGCTGAAGATCCGCCCACGCGGCACACCCACGTCATCGCCAACATCGAGGCCTACCCAGGCGCTGCCGACAACGAGTACGTGGTGCATTCGACTTTCGTGAATTACCGCAGCCGCGTCGAAGCCGACAACGACATGCTGATCGGCCGCCGTACGGATCTGATCCGCCGCACGCAAGAGGGCTTGAAACTGGCGCGCCGAAAGATCCTGATTACGCAGACCATCCTGCGCTGCAAGAACATCAACACCTTCCTTTAAGAGACGTGCATGGGCTGGCTTGATGACGATGTGGCGCTGGTCACCGGCGGAGGCTCGGGAATCGGGCTTGCAGTGGTGCGGCGCTATCTGCAGGAAGGCATGCGCGGCGTCGGCGTGCTGCTGCGCGACCCGCAGCAGGGGCAGCGCCTGACGGATGAATTCGGGGGGCGCGTATTGCCGGTGGTGGGAGACGTGCGATCGGCGGAGGACAACGCACGCGCGGTCGAGCGCACGGTGGCCGCCTTCGGCAAGCTCGACACGCTGGTGGCCAATGCGGGCGTTTGGGACTTCTTCGCCACGCTGATGAAGACGGAGCCGGCGGTACTGGAAGCGAGCTTTGACGAAGTGTTTGCAGTCAATGTGAAGGGCTATCTGCTGGCGGCACGCGCGGCTGCTGCGGAGTTGCGCAAAGCGCAGGGAAGCATGATCTTCACGCTGTCGAATTCCAGTTTCTACGCCGGCGGCGGCGGTCCTGTCTACGTGGCGTCCAAGCACGCATGCGTGGGCTTGATACGCCAATTGGCGTACGAGCTGGCGCCGCATGTGCGGGTGAACGGCGTTGCGCCAGGCGGCACGGCGACGCCCTTGAAGGGACCGCAGGCGCTCGGCAAGCAAACCACGGCAGTCAACGACATACCCGGTTTCGAACAGGCGGTGGCGGAGTCGGTTCCGCTAGGGTTCATGGCGCAGCCGGAAGATCATACGGGGCACTACGTGCTGCTCGCATCGCGCGCCAACGCGCGCGCGACCACGGCGGCGATTATCCAAAGCGACGGCGGCTGGGAAGTCCGCGGCCGCCCCAGGCAAAAGCCATCGTCGTGAGCGGCGCCGTGCAATAAGCAAAATCAAGTTGAATTCATGAGCAATTACAAGCTGAGAATCGAACCGGCCGGCGTCGATATCGAGTGTTCTTCCGAGACCAGTCTGCTGGACGCAGCGCTGGCCGCCGGCTATTTTCCGCATCACAGTTGCCGGCGCGGCGAATGCAATGCCTGCAAATGCCAAGTGCGGTCCGGCAGGGTTGTTTACCCGGAGGACTTCGCCCCGGAAGGGCTGGCCGATGGCTGGACGCTCGCCTGTCAAGCGCGACCGCAATCGGATGTGACGATCATCGCTCCCGAAGTCGCGGCCAAGCCGGGACAGCGGGTGCTCAAGGCGGCTGCCCGTGTGAGTCAAATCGAGCGCATCAGCCCGGATGTGGCGCGCGTCAAACTGACGGTGCAGGGAGCGGGCGGCTTTTCCTTCAAGCCAGGGCAGTATGCCGACGTGCTGCTGCGCGATGGTTCGCGCCGCAGCTATTCCATGGCAAACGCGCCGGATGGAGAAGGAACGATCGAATGGCATGTGCGCGCGGTGCCGGACGGAAGATTTTCCAATCATGTGTATCGCAACATGAAGCCGAACGATGTGCTGCGGATCGAAGGGCCGTTTGGCAGCTTCGTGCTGAACGAGTCTTCCCGCCCCCTGATCCTGCTGGCATCCGGCACCGGTTATGCGCCGATTTCGTCTTTGCTCAAAGCGCACAAGGACGAAATCATGAAGCGCGGTGCCTGCCTGTATTGGGGCGGCAATTGCGAAGCGGACTTGTACGCCATGGAAGAAGCGCGGGCGCTGCAAAGCGCGAATCCCGGCTTTCGCTTTGTTCCTGTTCTGTCAGGCACCGAGGCCGGCTGGAAGGGGCGAACGGGTTTTGTGCATGAGGCTGTCGCGCAAGACTTCCCGGATATGTCTCGCTACGAAGTCTATGCCTGCGGCAATCCCTTGATGGTTGATGCGGCACGCAATACCTTCGTGCGCGATAATGGTCTATTGGAAGCGTGCTTCTTTAGCGATGCATTCATCACGCGCAAGGACCTTAGTGCGGATTGCTAACGTGATCCGGGGTGGCCCCACGGGGCCGCTGCGTCCTTGGGAGGCAGGCGGCCGCAACACCTGCAGCGGCGCCTGCCCCCTCTTCTCATACAAGCAGTCCGCGCTCCTTAGCCATCGTCAACGCGGTATCCTCGATCATGTCTTCCTGGCCCGAGATCATCTTGCGCCGGCCAAGTTCCACCAGGATTTCGCGTGCCGGTACACCGAATCGGTCGGCGGCGCGCTTGGCGTGCAGAAGGAAAGTCGAGTAGACGCCGGCATAACCGAGCGTTAGCGACTCGCGGTCTATGCGCACCATGTGATCCATCATCGGCACGATGATTTCCTCGGCCACGTCCATCAGCTTGAACAGATCGATGCCGGTTTCGATGCCCATCCGGTCGCACACGGCGATGAACACTTCCAGAGGCGTATTGCCGGCGCCAGCACCCAAGCCGCCAACCGAACCGTCGATACGCGTTGCGCCGGCTTCAATCGCAGCGATCGAGTTGGCGATGCCCATTCCGAGGTTGTGGTGCCCGTGGAAACCGATCTCGGTCTCCGGGTTCAGTACCTCGCGCAGCGCAGCCACACGTGCCTTGACATCGCCCGGCAGCATGTAGCCTGCGGAATCAGTGATGTAAATCGTCTGTGCTCCATACGATTCCATCAGCTTGCCCTGCTTCGCCAGGCCAGCGGGATCATTCATGTGCGCCATCATGAGGAAACCCGTGGTGTCCATCCCGAGTTTTCGCGCCAGGGCGATGTGTTGTGGCGCAGTATCAGCTTCCGTGCAATGGGTTGCAACGTGCACACTGCTCGCTCCGCAATCACTTGCCGCCTGGAGTTCGCGCATGGTTCCAAGCCCCGGAATCAGCAGCACCGAGACTTTCGCTTTCTTGAGCTTGGGTACGACTGCGCGCAGATATTCTTCATTGCTTGCAAGCGCAAAGCCGTGTTGCAGCGAGTTTCCGCCCAGGCCCGCGCCATGCGTGACCTGGATCATCGGCATCCCGGCTTCGTCGAGAGCGGTCGCGACCTTCACCATCTGTTCCACGGTGATCTGTTCACGCTTGGCGTGCATGCCGTCACGCAGGCACATGTCGTGAATCAGGACCTTCTTGCCCTTCAGGCTGGTTTCATTGTCGCTCATTATGCAATCTCCTCTGCGCGCAGCTGGATCTTTCCAGCCATGATTTCCTCGGCAAACATCTCGGCGGTGCGGCACGCGGACGCGGTCATGATGTCCAGGTTGCCGGCATACTTAGGTAGATAGTCGCCCAGGCCGGCGACCTCCATGAATACCGCGACGCGCTTGCCGTCGAACGTCGGTCCGTTCACGAGGCGGTAACCGGGAACATACTTCTGCACTTCTTCGATCATCGCCAGGATCGAAGCAATAATTGCCTCTTTCTGGGGTTCGCTCTCGGTCAGGCAGTTGATCGTGTTGCGCATGATCAGCGGCGGTTCCGCCGGATTGATGATGGCCAGCGCCTTGCCGCGCTTGGCACCTCCGACACGCACCAGCGCATCGGAGGTGGTGTAGGTGAATTCGTCCAGATTGGCGCGGGTGCCGGGGCCGACCGATTTCGACGCCAGGCTGGCGACGATCTCTGCATAGTCGACCGGCTGCACACGGGCGATCGCGTGGACGATGGGGATGGTGGCCTGCCCCGCGCACGAGATCATGTTGACGTTCATTTCCGCCTTATCGGCATGCTCCTTCAGGTTGACAGGTGGCACACAGAGCGGCCCGACGGCGGCCGGCGTCAGGTCGATCATCAGCACACCCAGCGCATTGAGCTTGCGCGAGTTCTCCGCATGCACGTAAGCCGAGGTCGCGTCGAACGCGATCTGGATGTTGTCCTCAAGGACATGGGGCAGCAGCCCATCCACGCCTTCGGCGGTGGTCTTGAGGCCCATCGCTCGCGCCCGCGCCAGTCCTTCCGATGCCGCATCGATGCCGACCATCCAGACGGGTTCGAGCACCGGGCTGCGCTTGAGTTTGTAGATCAGGTCGGTGCCGATGTTGCCGGACCCGATCAATGCGCATTTGATCTTTTTCATGTCGATGCCTTCCAATAGATTAAGTTAGCGGAACCGCACGGAACAGCCGCCGATGCCGCCGATGGCGAGCCTTAGGTTGTCGCCGGCCTTGACCGGCACAATTGCTCCCAGCGCCCCCGACAGGATCACTTCCCCGGCCTTGAGCGGCATACCGAGGCGACCGAGGGTATTGGCCAGCCAGACGACCGCGTTGACCGGAGAGCCCAGCGTCGCCGCTCCCGCGCCGGTCACCGCCACTTCGCCGTTTTTCTCCAGCACCATGCCGCAGGTGCGCAAGTCGAGCGCGCGCGGATCGATCATGCGATCCCCGAGCACGAAGACGCCGCACGAGGCGTTGTCCGCGACCGTGTCCTGGATGCGGATCTTCCAATCCCGCACGCGCGAGTCGACGATCTCGAAGCAGGCCATCACCCCTTCGGTGGCTGCCAGCACGTCGGCCGCGCTCACGCCTGGCCCGGTCAGATCCTTCTTCAGCACAAACGCGATTTCGCCTTCGGCCCGCGGCTGGATCAGCTTATCCATGGGAATGGTGTCGCCGTCGTTGTGGATCATGCCGTCGAGCAGGTAGCCGAAGTCGGGCTCAAATACGCCGAGGGCGTTCATGACCGCAGCCGAGGTCACGCCGATTTTCTTGCCGACGATCCGCTCTCCCGCGTCGAGCCGCCTGGTGATCAGTCCCTCCTGCACCCGATATGCATGTTCAACCGTCATGCCGGGGTGCCGTTCGGTCAGGGGGGCGACAACCTGGCGCTGCACCCATGCCGCATACAACTCGTCGCCAAGCCGGTCTATCGCTTCTTTGTCGAGATTCATTGCAGATCCTTTTACTCCGCCCTTCCCTTGTACATGGACTCGATGAGGCTGGCGTACTTCTTGTTGACGAAGGCGCGCTTCAGCTTCATCGTCGGCGTCAGTTCCTCGTCTTCCGCATCGAGCTGCGTATCGATCAGGCGGAAATACTTGATCTGTTCGACGCGTGCGAACTTGGCGTTGATCTTCTGCATCTCGGCCTCGATCAGTTCCACCACCTCCGGCCGCGCGCACAACGATGCATAATCGGTGAAGGGAATGTTGTGGTCCTGCGCGAAGCGGGAGACGTTTTCCTGGTCGATCATGATCAGGCAGGTAAGGTACTTCCGCTTGTCGCCGATGACCACGGCATCGGTGATGTAGGGACTGAACTTGAGCTCGCTTTCGATCAGGGACGGCGTGATGTTCTTGCCGCCCGCGGTGATGATGATGTCCTTGAGGCGATCGGTGATCTTCAGATGGCCATCGTCGATACGGCCCACGTCTCCGGTCCTGAACCAGCCGTCAGCGGTGAAGGCGCTTGCGGACGCTTCCTGGAGATTGAAGTAGCCTTGGAAGATGTTTGGCCCCTTGACCAGGATTTCTCCCTCATGGGAAATCTTCACGTGCACGTTGGCGTTGCCCGTTCCGACATAGCCGAGGCGATAGTCGTCAGGCGGCGGAAGGCAGATCAGGCCGGTGGTTTCGGTCATGCCGTAGGCTTCCCGCATCGGCAGGCCGATGGCCAGATACCAGCGGATCAGTTCCGGAGAGATCGGCGCGGCGCCCGTCACCACGAAGTGCGTGCGCTCCAGGCCGATCAGCGTTTTCACCGGACGCAGCACCGCGAGGTTGGCGAGGTGGTAAAGCAGGTTCAAGCCCGGCGGCACGCTCATCTTCTGCAATTTGAGATCCGCTACCTTGTAGCCGACCGAAAGCCCCCAGCGATACACCGTCTTGCCGAACCAGGTGGCGTCCTTCATGGACAGGTCAATGGAGCTGAAGAATTTCTCCCAGACGCGCGGCACCGCAAGCAGCGCGTGCGGCGATACCTCGCGGATGTTGTCCGACAGGGTATCCGGCCCTTCGACAAAATTGATTGTCGTTCCCCAGTGCATGGGCATCACGACTGAGAACAACTGCTCGGCGACGTGGCACAGCGGCAAGAAGCACAATTGCTCCTCGCCCGGATGCATCTTCCATTGGGCGTCCCAGCCGTCGAACTGGGAGACGAGATTGGCATGCGCCAGCATGGCGCCCTTGGGCTGCCCAGTGGTGCCGGAGGTGTAGATCAGCATCGCGGTGTCTTCGGGCCGCGTGGCTTGGATCAGCTGCTCCCACTCGTTCGGATGATCCGCCTCGTACAGGCGCCCCAGCTCTTCGAAATGCGCATAGCTGATGACCTGTCCATCCTCGAAGCTCTCCAGCCCCTTGGTATCGATCACCACGATTTTTTTCAGGTGCGGCAGGCTGGCGCGCACTTCGAGAATCTTGTCGAGCTGCTCATCGTTCTCGACGAAATGCACCACGGCCCGGCAATCCCCCAGCAGGAATTGCACTTGCTGGACCGAATCGGTGGTGTAAATGCCGACGGAAATTCCGCCTGCGCATTGCGCTCCCATTTCGGCGAACAGCCATTCGGAGCGGCTTTCCGACATGATCGTCACGCATTCGCCCGGTGCCATGCCCAAGGCGCGCAATGCCATGCCGGCCCGGCGCGCCCGCGCGCCGTAGTCGTGCCAGGTGTATTCCTGCCAGATGCCGAAACGCTTTTCGCGCATGGCGGCGCGTTCGGCCCAGTCCACCGTGCGCGCCCAGAAATGGCGCGCCAGCGTGTCGCGGTTGGAGCCGAAGGGCGCGGCTGCGGCGCGCGCCGAGTTCGGCTGCTCGGCCTCCGATTGCGTGCGCGCCATTGGCTTGTTGATCGTTGTCGTTGTCATCGCCACGTTTTCCTTTGCTTCCAGCGGCGCTCGCCGCGTATTCCCTCATCCTGCATGCCCAGGTACGATTGCTTGACGTCGTCCTTTTCCATCAGCGCGCTGGCCTCGCCGTCGGTCACGACCCGGCCGTTTTCCATGATGTAGCCGTAGTCGGCGACGCCCAGCGCCACCGCTGCGTTTTGCTCGACCACGAGAATGGCGATGCCGCGCTCGGCGCGGATGCGCTGCACAATGGCGAAGATCTCCTTCATGAGCGCCGGCGACAGGCCCAGGGACGGCTCATCTAGCAACAAGAGGCGCGGCCGCGCCATGAGGGCGCGCGCGATGGCCAGCATTTGCTGCTCGCCGCCCGACATCAATCCCGCCGGCGTGCGCTCTTTCTGTTTCAAGCGCGGGAAGTAGGCGAACATCTCCTCGATATCCGCCTTGACCTGCTCGCGGTCCTTGCGGGTATATGCGCCCAGCACCAGGTTTTCGCGCACCGTCAGAAAGGGGAAGACCTCGCGCCCTTCCGGCACTTGCGAAAGTCCCGCCTTCACGATCGTATCGGGGTCCCTTTTCTGAATCTCCTTGCCCTCGAACACCACGGTGCCCTTGCGCGGGTCGAGAATGCCGGAAATCGTCTTGAGCAAGGTGGTCTTCCCGGCCCCGTTCGCGCCGAGCACGGCGACGATTTTCCCGGGATGGACCTTGAGCGAGACGCCCCTGATGGCCATGATCGGGCCGTAATAAGCCTCCAGGTTGGAGACTGTCAGAATCGGCGCACTCATGCCGCATCCCCTATGTAAGCCTTGATGACTTTCGGATTGCTCTGCACTTCCTCGGGCGTGCCCAAGGCCATCACTTCTCCGTAGTTCAAGGCAAGCACGCGATCGGATACTTTGGCGACAACGGACATATCGTGTTCAATCAAGATAATCGTCATTCCGAGAAGGTTTCTCAGGTCCTGGATCCAGAAGGTGATATCGCGCCGCTCCTCCGGATTCAGGCCGGAGCACGGCTCATCCAGCAGAAGCAGTTTCGGCCGCATGCACAGCGCGCGCGCCAACTCGACCAGCTTGCGCACGCCGTACGGCAGGCCGGCCACGGTGGCGTTGCGGTAGCGTTCGATCTCGAGGAAATCGATCACTTCTTCCGCGGCGCGGCGGTTGTCGCGCTCGCGCTGGCGCGCCAGGCGGTTGAACGCAAGATCGCCGAACAGGGAACCGGCGGTGGCCGCATGCCTTCCCATCAGCAGGTTATCGAGCACGGTGGCGTGCTCGAACAGCTCGATGTTCTGGAACGTGCGCGCCATTCCCATGGCGGCCACTTCGTGCGCGCGGCGGCGCGTGATGTCCACTCCGCCCAGGCTGATGCTGCCGGCCGTCGGCTTGTAGAGGCGGCTGATCATATTGAGCGTCGTCGTTTTGCCCGCGCCGTTGGGCCCGATGATGCTGAAGATTTCCTTCTCGCCGACCTCGAAACTCAAATCCTTGACGGCATTCACTCCGCCCAGGCGAATGCCAAGGTTTTCCACTCGCAACATAGTCATCGAACGCGCTCCGATTTCATGAAAGTCTTTTGGCGGGTAAAGGTCGCGCGGCGATAAGTCGGAAAGACCTCGAAGAAGTACTTGATCTTCTTCCAACGGCCATACAGTCCGCGCGGCTCCCACAGGACGATGCCGATCAGGATGGCGCCGAAGAGAATGGTTTCAAAACTCGGCAGCTCGGCGATCGAACCGGGAAACAAGTCGCGCGCCAGCGCCGTGAGCTGCGGCAGCGAGCCGACGAAAAGCGCGCCGATGGCCGCTCCCGGCAGCGTTCCCACGCCGCCGACGACCACGAGAATCAACAGCTTGATCGACAGCAGGAAATTGAACGAATCGGGCGAAATGAAGCCGGTGTAGTGCGCCAGCAAGGCGCCGGCCAGTCCGCTGATGCCGGCCGATGTCGCAAACGCAGTCATCTTGTAAAGGCTGGTATTGATGCCCATGCTTCTGGCCGCCACTTCCGAATCGCGCAGCGCCATCCACGCGCGCCCCGTGCGCCCGCGCAGCAGGTTCTTGGCGCCCAGGAAGCTGAGTGCCGCGAATGCCAGGCAGACGAAATAGAAGACCAGGGGATCGAGAAGGTCGATGCTGCCGAATTGCACAGGCGGCACCGCCATTCCCTGGATGCCTCCGGTGAACGCTTCCCAATTGGTGAACAGGATTTCCAGGAGCAGGGCAATCGCCAGCGTGGCAATCGCCAGGTACATGCCCGCCAGGCGCAGCGCGGGCGCGGCGATCAAGGTCGCCACCGCTGCCGTCGCAAGAATAGTGATGGGCAGCGACAGGAAGAAGCTCAGTCCCTTGCCGAGGAAATAGGTATGCAGATAGGCGCCGAGGCCGATGATCGCCCCGTGCCCGAGGGAGACCATGCCCGCATAGCCGGTCAGCAGCATCAAGCCCACTCCCGCGATGGACAGAATGAGCACGAAGGCAAGCTCCTTCAGATAGAACACGCTCAAGGCCAGCGGAGCCATCGCCAGCAAGGCAAGCAGCACCAGGTACGGCGCAGCTTCTACCGCATCGGGAAATATCCTGATGTCCTGGTCGTACGATTTCTTTTGAATGATTCTCATGGTTACACTTTCTTTTGGCCGACGCGTCCGAACAGCCCTTCCTTCGAAATGACAAGCACCGCGAGCATGAGCAGGTAAGGCGCGGCGTCGCCCCAGCCTTGGGGCAGATAAAACGCGGCCATTTGCTGCACCAGGCCGATGATGAGACCTCCCGCCACCGCGCCGGGCAGCGAGCCGAAACCGCCCACCACCGCAGCGGCAAAGGCATTCATGCCGACCGCTCCCATATTCGGGTCGACCAGCAGAACGGGAGCGACGGAAATGCCGGCCAAACCGGCCACCGCCGCGGAAACGCCCCAGATGAGAGAGAACATGCGCTTGACCGGAATGCCGACGTAGTTGGCCGCCAACTGGTTTTGCGAAGTCCCTTGCATGGCAATCCCGATGCGCGTTTTGGCGAACAGGTAATACAGCAGAGTGAAGAGAACCGTCGCGGCCGCGATGATGAGGAGATGCTTGCGCGCGACCATCAGCCCGAACCAGTTTTCCGTGCCGGTCGCGAAGGGGATATTGAAATTGCGCGCCTCAGCGCCCCAGACCGTTCCGGCGGCGCCGCGCAATACGAGGGAAAGCCCGATCGTCAGCGTCACGACGACGAACTGCGGCTCGCCCAGCACACGGCGCAACAGGCATTTATCGAGCAGATAACCGGCGGCGAACATGAACACGGCCGTGCCAATAATCGTTGCGACGATGCCGAAGCCCGCGCTGAAAAATGTCAGGCCGACATAGGCGCCCAGCATCATCAGCTCGCCCTGTGCAAAATTCACCATCTCGGTCGCCTTATAGATCAGGACGAAGCCCAGCGCTATCAGCGCGTATACGCAGCCGAGCGATAGTCCGCTCACCGCTGTTTGAAGAAAAGAAAACACGGATCACTCCTCTGTGAAAAAACCTGTTGTTGCGGCTTGAAGAAGTGCGCGCGTGCCGCTGCGGACGGAAGAGGCGCCGGGAAGCCGCGTTCCGCACTGTCTCCTCGCTTCCCGCCATCGAAGCATCGATGACAAGAACCCATTTCATCTGTTTTTGTTGTGAGCTATTAAAACATACGTTGACGTATGTTTGCAAGCCGTCCGATGAACTTGGAGCGGATTTCACGCTGCTGGCCGTGCCACGCCCCAAAAAAGGAGTCGTAACGGATCTGCCGGAACGATAAAATTAGCCAATCCGGATGGGTTTATGCTCCTCTGGCGGAGGTGGAATGGAATCTGAGAGGAAAAGAAGAATGCCAAAGCAAGAAAATGCAGCGACGGAAGACGCAACGAAAAAACCGCGTTTGCCCGGCCCCAACACCCGCCTCACGCGCGATGACTGGATCAGGGCCGCCATGGACACGTTGATCGAGAAAAGCATCGACGGGGTCCGTGTCGAGGTGCTGGCCGAGGATCTCAAGATCACCAAGGGAAGCTTCTATTCGCACTTCTCGAACCGCAAGGAATTGCTCGATGCCGTCATTGCCGATTGGACGAACACCGCGACCTCCGCCGTGATCGAGCGCCTGGACAGCGGAGAGAAAGCGCCGGTCGAGCGGCTGCGCACCCTGTTTCACCTGTCACAGACAAAGCTGCCCAATGCGCCCGGCGGTGCACTGGAGCTGGCCATTCGCGCCTGGGCAAGGCGCGACAAGGCCGTGAACAAGGCGGTGCAGGCAATTGACAAGCAACGAACCGATTACGTGGCGAGCCTGTTCACGCAGGTCGGCTTCCGCAAGACGGAAGCGCGTGCCCGCGCCGTGATGTACTACACCTACCTTGCCGGGCACAACATCCTCGCGCAGACCGGGGAACCGGAACCGGCGGCGATCTATCGCGCGGTTGAGGAATTGATCCTGGCCGGTACCGCTCCTGCCGCCGCTTCGGCTGACGGCGCGGCGCAAAGACAGAAGGCCCGCAAGTCCACGTAAAAAATGGGACGTGGCTAAGAAAAAGACTATGTCACCGAAAAGTGGTGGGTCGGAACAGAGCACGGTATCGACCTCGACAGTCCGCTAAGCGGGCACGTCATTCCCGCGCAGGCGGGAATCCATGACCGCATGCATCGACGACAAGGCGGCCATTTGCCATCAGCGCCCTACCATGGATTCCCGCCTGCGCGGGAATGACGACCTTGTGTGACGGGTTGGCGGCGTCCGATACCACTCACGGTTCCGGCCCACATTTATCGGTGACATAGCCAAGAAAAATGGCGGCACCCCATGAAGGGACACCGCCAGCCTTGGAGCCGATTCAGAAAAAATCAGTATTTCAAGTCATCGGTAATCCGTACGAAGCGGCCGTTCTTCACTTTCACCAGGAAGATCGCCGACGCGCCCATGTGCTGATTCGGGCCAAACCTGAGTTTCGGGCCGCCGAAGATATCCTGGTAGTCCTTGATCGATTCCAGGCCCGCCACCATGGTGTCGACGTTCAGGTTTTTCCCCGCGTTCTGCAAGCCCTTCACGACGAGGTCGGCCCATACGTAAGCCCATTGCCCATATACGCTCGGGTGCTGCTTGTAGCGCTGCTCATACTGTTGCGCCCACTGGGCTGCCTTCTTGTTCTCGTCGTTAGTGTATGCGGTGTTCATCATGCTGGCCACCATGAAGCCTTCGGCGATGCTGCCCGGCGCTTCGACTACGGCCGGTTCTTGCGTGGCCGCCGCGCCGATCACCGGAATATCCCACTGCAGCGCTTTTACGGCGGACAGGATGCCCACCGTATCGCGCGCCAGCGTGCCAAGCATCAGGCCGTCGCAGCCTGCGTTCTTCATCTTCAGCACCGAGGCTGAAAATTCCACGTCCGTCGGACGATGGAACGCGGACTCGGGCGCGGACAGGTTCTGTGCCTTTGCCTGCGCCGCGACGCCCTGCAGTACTTCGTCTCCCATGTCGCTCTTGACGGCAAGGACGCACACCTTTTTCACTCCCCGGTTCGCGACCATCCACTTGACGCTGGCGCGCGCCTGGTCGGTATAAGTGACAAGGTTGGCGAACTTCAGCTTATGGTACGGATCGAACATCGAACGCGCCGCGGCATTGGGGAACAGATTCGGAACGTTGGCCGCGATCTGCGTGGGAAGCGTTGCATTATTGGGGCCGGCGGCCATGGATCCGATCAGTGCGAACACATTGTCGCGGTTGATCAACTTGTTCACCGCTTGCACCGCTTTCGGGATCTGGTAGCCGGAATCCTCCACCACCAGTTCGAGCTTGCGGCCGTGAATGCCGCCGGCCTGGTTCACCTCATCGAAGCGCATGCGAATCGCATTCGACTGGGCAACGCCCACGTTGGCGACAGGGCCGCTCAAATCCGTTTGCATGCCGAACACAACCTTGTCCGGATACACGCCGCGGACTTGCTGGGCGCTGGCCAGAGCGCATGCCGACGCGATGGCTGCGCCGAGTACGCCTCGGGAAAAAATCTCTTTCATCTTTGTCTCCGCAAAAAATTTCGTCTTCTCTAAGTAGATTGAATATTTCTCTCAATCATAGTACGGTACCGTATGTTTGTAAAGCCTGAACAGATTTGAAGCTCGCCTCCTTTGCAAAATTCAACGCGGCATGCAGGTCATGCTCAACTTGTCATATTCCTTTTTCAAGGACGCGACGATAGCGGCCATCGGCTCGATCTTTTTGACCAGACTCACTCCTTGCCCGGCACCCCAGACATGTTTCCATGCCTTGCCTTCGGCGGCGAGATCGCCTGAAAAGTCGGGACTCCTCTTGACGGGGGAGGCCAGCTTCTCCGCAGTCCATCCCGTCTTCTCGAGACTCGGGCGTAGCCAATTTGCGGCAACGCCGGTAATGGCAGCACTCGTCACGATGTCTTCAAGATTTGCGTCCACCAGCATCTTCCGATAGTCGTCGGAGACCATGCTTTCCGTCGCTACGATCATGCGCGTTCCCATGTAGACGAGATCCGCGCCGAGCACTTCCGCGGCGCGAATGCCTGCCGCATCGGCGATGCCACCGGAGAGAACGAGCGGGCCGTTCCAGAATTGGCGAACCTCGCGCACGAATCCGAACGGGTTGTAGATGCCGGTATGCCCTCCCGCTCCCGCGCTCAGCAGAACGAGCCCGTCCACGCCGAGGGCGATCGCCTTCTTCGCCTGGGCCACCGTTGCGACATCGGCGTAGACGCTTCCGCCATACGGCTTGACCGTCTTCAACACCGGAGACGGGCTGCCAAGCGCAGTGATCACCAATTCAGGGCGGTAGCGGTCGATGATGCCCAGCTCCTCGTTCAGACGGCCATACGTTGCATGAGTGATGACGTTCATCGCCCATGGTGCCGTCTTCCCTGCTCCCATTGGCGCGAGCGCGGATGCGATCTTCTGGCACATGGCGTCCAGATCGGCGATGGTGCGTGCATTCGGCGCGGGAAACGAGCCGACCACACCCGCTCGACAAGCCGCGATCACCATGTCGGCACCGGATACGAGAAACATGGGCGCCGTAATGACAGGCAGGGTAAGGCGTTGCTTGAATGGAATGCGATCGTTCATTGATGAGTTGGAGTCAGTTGCGACAGAATGAAATCCATGCATGCATGCTTCCGGCCGGGCCGCAAGCATGCGGCCCTGCTGCTTTGCGTAAGCCTGGGACTTAAAAGTTATGCATGAGACCAAGGCCGAATACGCGCGGATCCGCCCCGGCATTGGCTGTCGTCAATGCGCCGCGGGGAGCGTGCGTAATGCCGCCGATCGTGAAATCCAGGAACGCGTTCCGGTCGTTGCTGATCCGGCCATAATCGACGTACACGCCAGTGCGCTTGGAGAAATTGTAGCGAGCGCCAAGCGTAAAGATTTTCGATTTTGTATCGTTCAGGCCAGAGGAATTTTTCACGTTGCCGGTCCGGCCGTATCCGCCGAAGAGCTGATAGTCGCCAATCGTGTGTTCCCAATTGAGCGCAATGCTGGTCGTCGACAGATTGTCCCCGGCGGCGATTCCGCCAAAGCCTCCGGCAATTGCCGCCATCGCCGCAACGTTGTTGTTTTCAAGACGGGACACCAGCACGCCGAACCGGCTTCCCGGCGCATAAGCGTAAGAACCCGCGAGCCGATGACCAATTTTGTCGAACCCTGCGCGCGGCACGCCGCCCACCGGCGCATTCTCGTAGATGCCATAGTCATAGGACACGGAGTACGGGCCATTGTCATAGCTGAGCTTGACCGCGTAGGCGCGATCTCGCGGCGACGCAACCGCTTCGGTGCCGAGCGAGTAGTTCAATTGGGTGGAGAAACCGTTAAACACCGGGGAGATGTATTGAACCGTGTTGTTCTGGCGCGCCATTGGAATCGACACGAGGCCGGTGGGGGCATCGACCAGGTATTCCGGTCCCATGTGCGTGAACGACAAGGCCGTTTGCGCGTGCGGATAGGTGATCCAGTATGCATCCTGGCGGCCAAAACGCAGCGATCCCATGGACTTCGAACTCAGTCCCACAAACGTCGTGCGGCTTCCGATGCCGCCAGTGCTTGCGTTCGGAGCCCCGCCCTGGGTCGTGGAACCGCCATTGTCGACATTGAAGCCGGTTTCGATTTGAAAGACCACACTGAGGTCATTCGATATCCTCTCCGTTCCTCTGAACCCCAGGCGCGACAATGAGTCGAACACGCGTGTGACCTTCCCGATTTCTCCTGCCGCGCCAGCAGTGGCCCCTGTGGCGCTGTAGTTGTCCACGCCTGTGCTGAGACGTCCATAGACCTGGACCGACGGATCAGCCAAGGCAACCGTTGACAGCGAAGTTGCGATGCCTCCGACTACGATGGCGCTCACCATCGTCGAGTACTTCTGTTTCACTTGCATACAGTCTCCATGAATTGGATTTGTTAGCCGCATAGATATAAAACATACGGATACGTATCCGTATGTTATGTATGGTAGTGTCGGGAACTATCAGTGTCAACAACCGTTAGGTGCGCCGGGTAGATCAAAATTCCATCAGAAAGTAGAATGCGGCCTTCCCATCCCTGCGCAAGCCTTTGAAACATATGTATAAATTGCCGACCGCCCTGCTGGCCGCATTCGTTGCCCTGCCCGCCTTTTCCGCCACTCCCATCACGCTGGACCAGGCCATGGCCGCTCCGGACTGGATCGGCAATCCGGTCGAGAGCAACTGGTGGGGCTGGGACAGCCGCACCGTCTACTACAAGCAAAAGCGCGCCGGTTCGTCGCTGCGCGACACCTTCGTGATCGAGAACGGCAAGGCGCGCCAGCTGGCCGACCGCGAGCTGGGCGGCATCGACAGCACGCAGGTGGTTTACAACCGCGAACGCACCCGTGCGCTGGAGCTGCGCAACGGCGACCTGTTCGAGCGCGACCTGCGCACCGGCGCGCTGATCCAGATCGTGCGCGGCACCGCACCGCAGGCGGCGGCGCAGTATTCGGCCGATGGCAAGCAGGTGCAGTACCGGATCGGCCAGGACTGGTTCGGCTGGGACCGCGCCACGCATCTGACCGCGCCGCTCGCCCTGCCGCGCGCCGCCAAGGATCCGGCCACGCCGCCCGAGGCGGACGCCATGCGCGAGCATCAGCTGCGCCTGTCGGCCGTCCTGCAGCGCATGAAGGACGAGCGCGAGGCCGCACGGGCCCGCGCCGAAGCCGAACGCAAGGCCGATCCGACCCGCGCCCCGGCGCCGGTCTACCTGGGCGACCAGGTCGTGATCGAGGCCACGTCGCTGTCGCCGGACGCCAAGTGGCTGCTGGTGGTGACCTCGGCCAAGGGCGCGGACAAGGGCCGCACCGGCAAGCTGCCGCGCTTCGTCACCGAATCGGGCTACGAGGAAGTCGAGGACGTGCGTGCGCGCGTCGGCCGCAATGCCCCGGTGGCGCATGCGCTCAAACTGGTGGAGCTGGCCACCGGCGCGGTGCGCGACCTCGCCGTCGACACCCTGCCCGGCATCCAGGACGATCCGCTGGCGGCGCAGCGCAAGGCCGCCAAGCTCGATCCGCTCAAGGGCAACCGCGAGGTCCGCGTGGAGGACGAGGGCAACCAGGTCGCGTGGACCCGCGACGGGCGCAAGGCCGCCGTCCTGCTGCGCGCCGTGGACAACAAGGACCGCTGGATCGCCACCGTCGATCTGGCCGCGGCCAAGCTGGTGCCGGCGCACCGCATGACCGATCCGGCCTGGATCAACTGGGTCTACGGCGAATTCGGCTGGCTGCCGGACGACGCGACCCTGTGGTTCACCTCCGAAGAGAGCGGCTACAACCACCTGTACACCCTGGGCGCGGACGGCAAGGCGCGCGCCCTCACCTCCGGAGCGTGGGAAGCGACCGGTGTGCGCTGGTCCGGCGACGGTGCGCGCGCCTGGTTCGTCTGCAACCGCAAGGCGCCGATCGTGTACGAAGTCTGCGAACTGGACGCGCGCGCGGCGGCGGTGAAGGAAGTCACTGCGCTCGAAGGCGTGGAAGGCTTTACGCCCTCCCCCGACGAGCGCAAGCTGCTGGTGCAGTATTCGTCGGCCTACCTGCCGCCACAGATCGCCGTGGTGGGCAGCGGCGGCGGCCCGGTCACCAAGCTGACCGACACCCGTACCGAGGCTTACCGTCAACGCAGCTGGATCGTGCCGCAGTTCGTGAAGATTCCGTCCTCGCACGGCGCGGGCGACATCCACGGCAAGCTATATCGGCCGGCGCAGCTGGAGGCGGGCAAGCGCTATCCGGTGGTGATGTTCGTGCACGGCGCAGGTTACCTGCAGAACGCCAGCAAGCGTTATACCTACTACTTCCGCGAACAGATGTTCCACAACCTGCTGGTGCAGAACGGCTACCTCGTGCTGGACCTGGACTACCGGGCCTCGCAGGGCTATGGCCGCGCGTGGCGCACCGCCATCTATCGCCAGATGGGCCATCCCGAACTGGAGGACTACATCGACGGCGTGAACTGGATGGTGGCCAAGCAGCAGGGCGACGCCAAACACGTGGGGGTGTACGGCGGCAGCTACGGCGGCTTCATGACGCTGATGGCACTGTTCCGCGCGCCGGAGACGTTCGTGTCCGGCGCCGCCCTGCGCCCGGTCACCGACTGGACCACCTACGAACACGAATACACGTCCGCCATCCTCAACACGCCGGCGCTCGACCCGGACGCTTTCCTCGCCTCCTCGCCGATCGAATATGCGGACCGGCTGCGCGGCCATCTGCTGATCGCGCACGGCATGGTGGACGACAATGTGTTCTACCAGGACTCCGTGCGCCTGGCCCAGCGTCTCATCGAATTGAAGAAGGACCACTGGGAACTGGCCGGCTACCCGCTGGAGCGCCACGGCTTCGTGCAGCCGGAAAGCTGGTACGATGAATACCGTCGCATTTTCCAACTGTTCGAACGCACGCTCAAGTAAGGCCCATGTCCACCCACCGCAGCATCAAGGATGCGCTCTACGAACAGGTGGCGCGCATCGGCAAGGCCGCCGCCAGCCCCAAACGCCTGGAGCTGATCGAGCTGCTGTGCCAGTCGCCCAAGGCGGTGGAGACGCTCGCACGTGAGGCCGGCATCAGCGTCAAGCTGGCCAGCGCCCACCTCAAGGAGCTGAAAACCGCGCGGCTGGTGGAGACCGAGCGCCAGGGCCGCTTCATCGAATACCGGCTGGCGAGCGAGGACGTGGGCCGGCTGTGGGTCATGCTGCGCATGCTGGCCGAGGACCGGCTGCTGGAACTGCAGGAGGCGCTGCGCCAGCTCTCGGAGGCGACCCACGAGTGGCAAGGCAGGAACCGGGACGAGCTGCTGTCCCAGGCCCGCGCGGGCGACGTGGTCGTCATCGACGTGCGTCCGGAACCGGAATACGTGGCCGGCCACCTGCCCTACGCGCGCTCGCTGCCGCTCGCCGAGTTGCAGGCGCGCCTGGCCGAGCTGCCCAAGGACCGGCCTGTCATCGCCTACTGCCGCGGGCCGTTCTGCCTGATGTCGGCCGACGCCGTCAAGCTCCTGCGCCAGCAGGGCTACAACGCCCTTCAGCTGCGCGAGGGCGTGGTCGAATGGGCCGCGTGAACCGGTAAAGCATCCGTGTCGCGCCGCCCGGCGTGCTCGATCAACTCCGCGAAGCCGAACTTCCTGACCAGGTAATGCATGCGGCAGCACGGGCGGATGTCCGCCTGCTCGCGCACGTCCGCCGCGATCTCGCCCGCCAGGTTCAGGCGCGGATAGCGTCCCACGACCTCCTGCCGCACCGCGGCGGGCAGCACGCCTTTCCCCAGGCCGGCCACGTCCAGCACCGTGGCCGCATTGAGCAGGTGGGCTTCGGCTCCGTGGCGTGTCGGGACCAGCGGATTGATATGCAGGGATAGCGCCTCCGCCGCGCGGTCCGTGCGCTGGCCGCTCCAGCCGGCGCGCAGGCCGAACACCTCCATGTACAAGGCTCCATCCACGGCGAGGCATTCCGTACCGAGGTCGCCGGCGGCGGTCAAGCCCACGTCGTGCAGCAGCGCCGACACGTACATCAGCTCGGGATCGAAGCGCAGACCACGCGCCTGGGCCAGCAGCGCGGCCCAGATGTAGCAGCGGTAGCCGTGGTTGACGAGGTAGCCCGGACTGGTGTCGGCCAATTCCAGCTCGGCGCGGCGGGCTGCGGCCGAATCCGGCACCACCACCGCCGCCAGATCGGCCGGAAACGGCGCGGCCGCCGCGTTCCGCGACCGCCATCCGAGCCACTTGAGCAGCATCCCCTGGCGCAGGATCTCCATCCGGTCCAGGCCGGATATCCGTCCGCCGGTACGCCGGGCCCACGCCAGCGTTCCCACATCACTCAACGCCATGTCCACTCCTGGTCAAAGTTCGCGATGACGCAAGCTTAGGCCGCGGCGCGGTTGAAGCGAAGTGGCGTTTCTGCCATAGTACATTGGTGAAATCGCCAAACCTCATCGACGTCGTCATCCTTGCCCTGCGCGACGGGATGCATTCCACCGTCGCCGGTCCGCTCGAGGTGTTCGACATGGCGGGCGTGGCCTGGAACTACATGACCGGACAGCCCGTGCGGCGCCGCTTCCGGGTGCGCGTGGTGTCCATGGACGGGGAGCCCGTCACGGGCCTGGGCGGGGTCGGCATCGTGCCGCATGGCGGCATGCGCCAGGTGCGGCGCGCGGATCTGATCCTCGTTTCTTCCGGTGGCGTGAGCCTGCGCGCGCTGGCGGATCATCACGCGGAGGCCGTGGCCTGGCTGCGCCGCTGGCATGGACGCGGCGCGGTCGTCGCCGGCATGTGCTCGGGTGTGGCGCTGCTGGCCGAAGCGGGTCTCCTGGACGGGCAGCCGGCCACCACCCACTGGTCGATGGCCGAGCGCTTCCGCCGCCGTTTTCCACTGGTGGACCTGCAGCCGGACCGCATGGTGGTCGACAACGGAACCGTGCTGTCGGCCGGCGGCGTGAACGCGGCACTGGACCTGTCGCTGCATCTGGTGGAACGCTATTGCGGCGCGCAGGTCGCGCGCGAATGCGCGCGGGCGCTGCTGATCGACGCCGAGCGCAGTGTGCAGACCGGCTTCGCCGCCGCCAGCTTCGGCCGCAAGCACGCCGACAAGCCGATCTTGCAGGCGCAGGAATGGATCGAGCAGCATTACGGCGAGGCGGTGATCATCAAGGAACTGGCGGCACGCGTACACATGAGCCAAAGCACCTTCCTGCGCCGCTTCAAGGCGGCAGCGGGCGTGACACCCCTCGCCTATCTGCAGGAAGTGCGCATTGCCGCCGCCCGGCAGGCGCTGGAACAGGGCGATGACAGCATTGAGCGCATCGGCCTGCGCGTGGGCTACGAGGATGCCGGGTTCTTCCGTTCGGTGTTCCGCCGGCAGGTAGGCATGACGCCCAGCGCCTACCGCGCGCAGTTCGGGTAGAAACTGCGCGCCGTCAGGCGGCCAGGAAGTCCAGCAGCGTCAAGGCCACCACCTTGGTCGCCTTGCGCAAGTCGTCCAGCAGCAGGCGTTCATCCGACTTCTTGGCGTTCGATAACGGCACCGTGCGCGGGCCGGCGCCGTACAACACGGCGGGAATGCCAGCCTCGCCATACAGGCGCGCGTCCGCGTAAAGCGGCGTGCCCAGCGCGGGAATCTCCTCGCCGAGGATGGCGCGGCCGTTGGCCTGCAGGCTGGCGACGATCTGCTCCTGCCCCGGCAGCGGGCGCAACGCATGCGACAGCAGCAGGCGGCGGATCTCGATGCTGATGCCGGGCAGTCCATGCACCGCATCCTCGATCAGCTTGCGCACGTGCGCCTCGACTTCGGCCGGATCCTCTTCCGGAATCATGCGGCGGTCCATCTTCAGCACCACCTTGCCCGGCACGACGTTGGTGTTGGTGCCGCCGTCGATGCGTCCGACCAGCATGGTGGGAGAATCGATGCCAGGCACCTTGGACTTGATCTTCTTCAGCTCCGGCAGCTCGCCGTAGATCGCATTCAGGATGCGTGTCGCGGCCTGCAGCGCATCGTGCGCCGTTTCCGGCATGGCGCCGTGGCCGGCCTTGCCGTTCACCGTGATCTCCAGTTGGAGGCAGGCGTTGTGCGCGGTGACGATGCTGTAGCTGAAGCCGGCCGCGATCACGAAGTCCGGCCGGGTCAGCTTTTCACGCAGCAGGTAGCCGGGGCCGAGCAGGCCGCCGAACTCTTCGTCGTAGGTGAAGTGCAATTCGACGCCGCCCTTGAGCGGCACGCCAAGCGCCTCCAACGCGCGCACGGCGTAGATATAGGTCGCAAAGTCGCTCTTGGAGACGGCGGCGGCACGCCCGTAGATATAGCCATCCTCGATCACGCCGCCGTAGGGCGGCTTGGTCCAGCCCTCGCCCGGCGGCACCACGTCGCCATGCGCGTTCAAGGCCACGGTGGGCCCGCCCGCGCCGTAGGGCCGGCGCACGATCAGGTTGGTGATGCTCTGCATCCCGTAGGCGCGGACCTCCTGCTCCGGCACGGCGTGCTGCTCGGCCTTCCAGCCGTAGCGCTCCACCATCTGCGCCACCGCCTGCGCATGCGGCGCGTTGTTCCCCGGCGGCGTATCGGTCGGAATGCGCACGACTTCCTGCAGCAGTGCCACTTCGTCGTCGAAGTGCGCGTCGATCCACGCGATGAGTTGATCCTTGGATGTCATTCGGTCTTCGCTCCGGCGGCAAACCACGCGCCCAGCGCGGCGCGCTCGGCATCGGTCATGTTGGTGAGATTCGCAAGCGGCATGGCCTTGAGCTGCACCACCTGCTGGTTGATCTTCTGCGCGCCCTGCGCGATCTGGTCCGGCGTATCGAGCGCGAAGCCCAGCGGCGGCGCCGAGAAGCCCGCCTGGATCGGATGCTGCGAATGGCAGGCCACGCAGCGCTGCTGCACGATCTGCTGCACATGCGCGAACGGCACCGCGGCCGCGGCGGCCGGCTTGGGCGGCGCCAGCAGCACCATCAGCACGGCCAGCAGCGCAGCACCGGCGAGCGGATACTTCCACTCGGTGCGGCCCTTGTGGCGCAGGTTGAAGAAGTGGCGGATCACCGCACCCGCCGCCATGATCACGCCCAGCACCAGCCAGCCCTGCGGATGGCGGTAGGTCATCGCGAAGTGGTTGCTGATCATGATGAACAGGACCGGCAGCGTAAAGTAGTTGTTATGCACGCTGCGCTGCTTGGCCTTGATGCCATGGATCGGATCGGGCTTCTGCCCGGCCAGCATGGCGTTCACCATCTTGCGCTGGCCCGGGATGATCAGCATCAGCACGTTCCCCACCATCATGGTGCCGATCATGGCGCCGATGTGGATATAGGCGGCGCGGCCGCTGAGGAAGTGGGTCAGCACCCAGGCGCTGGCGACCAGGAAGCACCACATCACCACGCCCATCGCCAGATCGTGTTTGCCGAGCGGGGAGCGGCACAGGAGATCGTAGACGGTCCACCCGACCAGCAGGCTGCCGAGGCCAATGCCCACGGACTGCAAGCTGGTGAGGTCCGCGATGGCGCGGTCCACCATCATCGCCTGCGCGTTGAAGTAATAGACCACGAACAGCAGCGCGAAGCCGGTGAGCCAGGTGGAATATGCCTCCCACTTGAACCAGTGGAGCTCCTTCGGCAGTTCGGCCGGCGCCACCAGGTACTTCTGCGGGTTGTAGAAACCCCCGCCGTGCACGGCCCACAGTTCGCCGGACACGCCCTTCTTTTCCAGGTCCGAGCCCGGTTGCGGCGGGCGGATGGTGTTATCGAGCCAGACGAAGTAGAACGAGGCGCCGATCCACGCAATGCCCGTGATGATGTGCAGCCAGCGAATGAGCAGGTTGAGCCAATCCAGGCCGTAGGGGATCAGATAGTCCATGGGCATGCAGACAACAGTTGTGCGAATTTACCGAAGATAGCTTGATTAATGCTCAACCAACATGAATAATCGGGTATATCCGACATATCCGAACACGTATAGCCAATGGCCGGCCTTCCCCAGCACCTGGACCTACATCTGATCCGCATTCTCTACCTCCTGCTGGTGGAGAAGAATGTCTCGCGCGTGGCGCTCAAGCTCAATCAGCCGCAGCCCTCGATTTCGGCCTCGCTGCGCAAGCTGCGCGAACTGACCGGCGACCCGCTGCTGGTGCGCGGCGCGCGCGGCATGGTGCCCACCCAGCACGGGGAGAGCCTGCTCAAGCCGGCCAAGCGCATCCTGGACGAAGCGGAATCGCTGTTCGTGAAGAAGTCGCCGTTCCAGCCGCAGGAGGAAGCGCGCAGCTTCAACATCGCGGCGCCCGACTATCTCGATAGCCAGTTCCTGCCGAACGTGGTGGCGGCGCTGCGGCGCGGCTCACCCAAGAGCCGGGTGGTGATCCATTCGCTCGGTCCGGGCGTGGACTACGTGCGCATGCTGTCGGACGGCGACCTCGATCTGGTCATCGCCAACTGGGACGAGCCGCCGCCGCACCTGCACATCTCCAAGCTGTTCGAGGATCCGATCATCTGCACCATGCGCGCCGACAGCCCGTATGCCAAGCGCACGGCGGCGGACGCGATGACGGTGGACGACTACCTCACCCTGCCCCACGTGGCGCCATCGCAGATGGTGCCCGGCTACCACGGCGTGATCGATTCGTTCCTGGAGCGGCAAGGCCTGCAACGCAACGTGGTGGTCGAATCGGCCTACTTCGGCCTGATTCCACACATGCTGATGCAGTCCGACCTGGTGCTGACCACCGGGCGGCAATTCGTGCGCTCGTACGAGAAGACGCTGCCGCTGAAAGTTTTCACCGTACCGGTCAAGTTCCCGCCGATGCGCTTCTACCAGCTCTGGCACCAGCGCGTGCACCAGGCGCCCGAACACAAATGGCTGCGCGACCAGGTGACCGAAGCGGCCAAGGCGCTGCTCAAGGGATAAAAGTAAAGAGCCGTCATCCCCGCGCAAGCGGGGACCCCTGCGCACGTTCGGGCCGAAATCTCTACCAGAGGCCCCCGCGTACGCGGGGGTGACAGCCCTACTTTGCCTTGCCGATGTAGCGTTCGACGAAATCGAGCATCTGCTGGCCCCAGGCGATATTGTTCGCCTCGGAGTGCCAGCCGTGGCCCTCGCCCGTCATCACCTTCCACTGCACCACGTTGCCCTTGGCGAGCAGCTTGTCGCGGATCTTCTCGCCGTGGATCATGGGTACGCGCACGTCCTCCGAACCGTACGCCATCAGCACCGGCGCCTTGATCCGGTCCGCGTTCTCGATCGCGGACGTCTTGTGGAAGTAGTCCGCCTGCTTCGGATCCTTCGGGTCGCCGTGCATGCGCACGATCATGTCGTCCATGTAGGCGCCATATGTGTCCGAATAGGTGACGCTGAAGAACAGGCCGATGTCGGTGACACCGACGAAGTTGACGCCGCACTTGTACAGGTCCGGGTCCTTGATGAGGCCATACATGACCGCGTAGCCGCCGTACGAGGCGCCCGAGATGCAGACGCGGTTCTTGTCGATGATGCCCTGCGCCGCCAGCGCGTTCACGCCGTCGGTCAGGTCGTCCTGCATCGCCATGCCCCACTGGCGCCAGCCGGCGTGGTAGTGGTTCCAGCCGAAGCCGGTGGACATGCGGAACTGCGGCTGCAGCACGGCGTAGCCGCGCGACGCGAACATCTGCACGATCGGGTCATAGCCCTTCTCGTCGCGCGCATGCGGGCCGCCGTGCACGTACATGATCATCGGCAGGTTCTTCGCCGGCCGGTCTTCCGGCAAGGTGAGGTAAGCCGGAATCGTCAGGCCGTCGCGCGCCTTGTAATGGATGATGGTCTGCTCCGACAGGCGCTTGCCTTCGAACTCCGGACGGGCCGGCAGGACGCGTTCCAGCGTGTTCTTCTTCGCATCGAACAGGTAGATCTTCGAGTAGTCGTGCGGTCCCGATGCCCAGACCAGGGCGCGGTCGCCGCGCAGGAAGAACTGGATGTCGTAGCCTGGCAGCGCGGCCTTGAGGCTGGCGTCGACCTTGGCGTATTTCTCGTCGAAGTAGTACGTCTCGTCCTGCATGCCATTGATATTGACACCGACGACGACCTTGCGCTCCTCGTCGAACACCACGCCGCCCGACACGTCCGCTTCCGGATGCTCCGCGATCAGTTCGCCCGGCGCGTTCTTGGCGAAGTCCCAGACGTACAGGGCTTGGCGATCGCGCCCGCCGAAGCGGCCGCCGACGAACATGGTCTTGTTGTCGAAGTCGAAGCCGTCGACGTCCATCTCCTTGCCTTCCGAGATGTAGGCGCTATACAGCTTCTTCCACGGCGACTTCTCGTCGTCGCGGTAGTAGTTGGTCTGCACCAGGCGCTTGGTGCCGGCTTCCACCGTCATGCTGGTCGCGGCGCGCACCACATTGTTGTGGTCCACGGTCCAGGACTGCACGAAGCCGGGATTGTCGAACGTCAGGCGGGTGGTGCGGCCGGTCGTCGTGTCGAGCCGGTAGACGTCGGTGTCGAAGATGTCCGGCAGGCGGCTGCGGTGCTGGACCTGGACGATGAGGTCATTGCTGCCGCCGCCAGCCCGCTTGAGCACATGCATCGGACGGAAGTGCTTGAATTCGCCGTCGATGGCTTCCTGCACCGGCGAAGACAGCTTGCGGAAGTTGGCGCCGTCGCGGTCCACGGCGAACAAGCCGCCGGCGCCGGTCTCCTCCTCCGCCGTGGCCTTGCGGCCCTTGGCGATGCTGAAGACGAGGCGCTGGTTGTTCAGCCACATGGGCGCGCTGACGTCCCATTCCGGGTCGGCGGCGATCACCTTGGGCACGCGCGTATCGAGATCGATCACCGACAGCACGAGATGTTCGCCGCGGGTGGTGAGTACAGCCATGTTCTTGCCGTCGGGGGAAAGCACCGGAGCGCCGTACTGCGAGCGCTTGAAGAAGTCCGCCACCGGAATGCTGGTGTCCGCATAGGCATGGCTGCCCGTCAGTGCGCCCGCCAGCAGGCCGCAGGCGGCCAGCAGGGATTGGAGATGTCGTTTCAAGGGAACTCCTGAATTTCGGAATAAAAAAAAGCGCCGCCTCCCGAAGGCGGCGGCGCTTTACCATCGGCTTACTTGAACTTGTAGCTGACGGTGGCCTGCAGGTAGCGGCCCATCGGGCTGTGCAGCGGCAGGTAGTAGCCCAGGCTGCTGTACGGCGTGAACGGCGGCATGCGGTCGAAGGCGTTCTGCACCGCGAAGCTCAGCTTCAGATCGCGCATACCGAACAGGCCCTTGTAGCTGCCGCCAAGGTTGACCGTCGTGAACGAGGCGACGTGGTCGCACAGGTCCGGGTAGCCCTCGATCTCGAAGCGGCAATCGACCGTGTAGTCGTCCTGGCCCGACATGCGGCCCTGGTAGACCAGGTCGGCCGACAGCTGCCAGTTGTTGCGGCGCCAGACGTTGTACAGGGTGGCGTTAAAGCGCGGCATGCCACGGGTGGTCGCATACTCGATCGCCGGGTCCTGCGGCGACGGCTGGTACTTGTAGCTCTGGGTGTAGGAGAGCTCCAGGTTCGGCTCGTAGGTGCCCCATTCGCCCAGGTTGAGCTTGCCGCGCAGGTTCAGGTCGGCGCCGCGGATGTCGGTCACCGACACGTTGGTCAACAACATCTTGACGAAGGTGACCTCGCCCGCGGTCGCGCCGGCCGCGCGGTCGGCGTCGGTCAGCGGGTCGCGCTGGATCTCGACCGCCGGATCGTTGGCGTAGCGGTTCGGATCGCGCAGCACCTTGGTCAGGTCATAGGTGCCGATCTCGTTGGTACGCTTGATGCGGTAGACGTCAAGCGAGCCGGAGAAGCTCGGCGACGGCTGCCACACCACACCATAGGTGAAGCTCTTGCCTTTTTCCGGGCCCAGCGCCGGGTTGGCACCGCTGTCGTACGCGGAGCTCCACTGGCAGCCTTCCTTGAACTTGTCGTTGCAGCGGGCCGGGTCGGAGAAGCTGGTGTAGGCGTGGCGCACGTCGGTGGAGTTCTCGACCAGGGTCGGCGCACGGAAGCCGCGGGCAAAGGTGCCGCGCACGATCAGGCTCGGCATGACCGTCCACTTCAGGCCGAACTTCGGGGTGGCGGAATTGCCGTAGTCGGAATAGTGGTCGTAACGGCCGGCCACCGATGCCTCCAGGGTCTTGGTCAGCGGGATCGCGCCTTCCACGAAGACGGAGTACACGTCGCGCGAGTTGTGCAGGCCCGGGGGCGACTGCGCCAGGTGGTACAGCTCGCCGGCGACCGATTGCGGATCCGGGTCCGTGTCCAGGCTCTCGCGACGCGCTTCCACGCCCACGGCCAGGTTCACGGCGCCGGCCGGCAGGCGGAAGGCCTCACCGGTGAACTTGGCGTCGACCTGCTGGATGTAGGACTTGAATTCGTCGTGCGCGTTGGTCTTCAAGCTGTCCAGCAGGGGGCTGCCGGCCATGTTGCCGAAGTTGAGCTGACCGGCATTGTAGGCGTCGACGAAAGGCGTTTCCATCAACACGCCGGTCGAACGCGAGGAGACCTTGGAACCGGTGTACAGGTAAGCCGTTTCCCAATCCCAGGTGCCGAGCGTGCCCTTACCGGCGAGCAGCAGGCGCGTGAAGTCGGTGATGTTGTCCTGGCCCATGCCGCCGAAGTCACCCAGCAGCGCGCGCACACGCACGGTACCGTTGCCACCAGCCAAAGTCTTGCCGTCCGGACCGATCAGGTCTTTCGGGTACATCGGCGAATTGATCGGCAGCGGGCCGGTCGGCTGGCCGACTTGGCCGGCCAGCCAGTTGTACAGGCCGGTCACCGTTGCGTGGTTGCGGTTGAGCATCAGCTCGCCCCACACGGTGGTATCGGCGTTGAGCTGCCAGGTGGCACGGCTGGTCAGGCCGACGCGGCGGCTGTTGCCAGCCGAGTTGTAGGTGCCGTCGCGGTACTGGTCGTACACGCAGGCCGTGCTGCCGGGAGCGGCGCTGGCGCCGAACGGCACGCTGGCCGGGACAATGTGGTCGGCGGGGCAGGTGGCGCCATTGATCGGGCGCGACACAAACTTGCCGGTTGCCTTATCGGTCCAGTAGATGTTGCCCGGATAGCTGTAGATGGAACGCATGTCCTGGTAGCCCCAGGCTTCCAGGTTCTCAGTGCTGATGTAGTCCGGACGACGCGCCAGGAACATCGGATCGCGCTGGCGCATGTCCAGCGTCGCGTAGGCGTTGAAGTGATCGGAGGCCAGGTTGCCCGTGCCCCAGGAAATCGAGCCGCGGTGGGTCTCGCCGTCGTTGCGGCTGGACTGGCCGTAGGCCGCTTCCGTCTCCAGGCCTGTGTAGGACTCGCGCAGGATGATGTTGACCACGCCGGCCATGGCTTCGGAACCGTAGATGGCGGAGGCGCCGTCCTTCAGGATTTCGATGCGTTCGACGGCGCCGACCGGCACCGAGTTCAGGTCGACGAAGGTGGTCTGGAATTCCGGCTGAGCGTAGGCGGCCAGGCGGCGGCCGTTGATCAGGACCAGGGTCGCCTGGCTGCCGAAGCCGCGCAGGTTCATGCCGGAGGCGCCGGCGGTGAAGCCGTCGGTGCGGTTCTCGTTCACCCCGCCAACGTTGGACGAGATCGTCTTGAGCACTTCGGTCAGGGAAGTCTGGCCGGCGCGCACCATTTCGTCGCGCGTGATGACCTGGACCGGCGAAGCGGTCTCGACGTTGATACGGCGCAGATTGGAGCCGGTGATCACCACTTTCGCGATCGGCTCGTCTTTCTTGGCTTCGGGTTTGTTGTCGGATTGTTGGCCGTAAGCAAGTCCGGCCATCAGGCTAAGGGCGAGGCCGACCGCAGCCGCCCCCCGCGTCTGTTGGAACTTCATGAATGGTTTCCCCTAGTTATTGTGGCTGCTTTTCATGCTTTGACGGGACTGCCGCCCGCCTTTCACATGGAGGCGGAACTATAGCCGGGATGACACCGAACATTATTGGGAAAATGCTCTAATCGTCATGTGTGTTGTTTATTTACCAAAAACAAAGATCTGACATTGTTTCCCCCCCGCTTCATATGTGCGGAGCGACGCGCTTCATTCTTCACCGCATATATCGACATGCGCGTACCGCTATATCATTAGCGCAACCGAACCCTCCCATTTGCCCATGATGAGCCTGGATGCGTTGAACACCTGCCCCGCGCCCGATTTCTCCCATCGACTGCACGGGATCTACGAGCATTCGCCCTGGATCGCCGAACGTGCCGCCGCCAAGCGGCCCTTCGCGACTGTCGCGGCGCTCAAGCTGGCGTTGCAGGATGTGGTGGACGCCGCCAGCACGGACGAGCAACTGGGCCTGATCCGCGCCCATCCTGAGCTGGCCGGCAAGGCCGCCATCGCCGGCGAGCTGACGGAGGAATCGACCGGCGAGCAAGCCAAGTCCGGCCTGAACCGCTGTTCGCCGGCGGAGTACGCGGCCCTGCACCAGCTGAATGCGGGCTACACCGCCAAATTCGGCTTCCCTTTCATCCTTGCGGTCAAGGGTCCCACAGGTCAGGGGCTCACGCGCGAGCACATCATCGCGACCTTCCGCCGCCGTCTGAAGAACCGGCGCGATGTGGAGCTGGCGGAATGCCTGCGCCAGATCCATCGCATTGCTGAGATGCGCCTCAACGACCTCTTGCAAGTGGAGCTGGCATACGGCCCGCGCATCATGAAATGGGCCGAGGTGATCGGCGCGTGGAGCGACGAGGCCGAGGGCCTCACCTGCTCCTACATGACGACGGCGCACCGCCGCACCGCCGACCAGCTTGCGCAATGGATGCGCGAAGCGGGCATGGACGTGCGGATCGACGCAGTCGGCAATGTGGTCGGACGCTATGCCGCCGCCACGCCAGGAGCGAAGACCTTGATCACCGGCTCGCACTACGACACGGTACGCAATGCGGGCAAGTACGACGGCCGGCTGGGCATCCTGCTGCCGATCGCGGTGGTCGAGCAACTGCATGCGTCGGGCCAGCGTCTGCCCTTCGACCTCGAAGTGATCGGGTTCGCCGAGGAGGAAGGGGTGCGTTTCAAGAGCACCTTCCTGGGCAGTAACGCGGTCACGGGGCACTTCGATCTGTCCCTGCTCGATAAACAGGATGCGGACGGCGTCACCATGCGCGACGCGCTGCAGGGCGCGGGGCACGATCCGGATGCGATTCCCGCCCTCGCGCGCAAGGCGGAGGACGTGCTCGCATATGTCGAAGTCCATATCGAGCAAGGTCCGGTGCTGCTCGAACGCGGGCTTCCGCTGGGCGTGGTGACGGCCATTGCGGGGAGCTCCCGCTATCTTGTGGAGTTGACCGGGGTCGCCTCGCACGCGGGAACCACGCCGATGGAAATGCGCAGGGATGCTGCCGCCGCCGCAGCGGAAATCGTTTTGCTGGTGGAGAGGCGCTGCAGCGGACAGGCCGCGCTGGTCGGCACCGTCGGCCAGCTGGAAGTGCCGGGCGGCTCGGTGAACGTGGTGCCCGGCGTGTGCCGGCTGTCGCTGGACATCCGGGCGGCGGACGACGTGCAGCGGCTCACGGCCGTGCGGGACGTGCTCGATGGGATCGGCAAGATCTGCGAGCGGCGGCAGGTCGAATGCCATATCGAACGGATCGTGACGGCCGATGCGGCGCCCTGCGCGCCGCGCCTGATGGACCAGCTTGGCGCCGCGGCCGAGCGGGCCGGCGTGCCGCGCTTCGACCTTTTATCCGGCGCGGGGCACGATGCGATGGCCATGGCGGCGCTGACCGACGTGGCGATGCTGTTCACGCGCTGCGGCAATGGCGGCATCAGCCATAATCCGCTCGAGACGATGACGGCGGACGACGCGGACCTTGCGGCGCGCGTGTTCCTCGACTTTCTGCAGAATTACGCTTGATCCTCCGTCGTTCCCGCGTACGCGGGAATCCCTGGTAGGCAGCAGTGGGCTTTCGCTTACCAGGGGTCCCCGCTTTCGCGGGGATGACGGTTATGAGCTGCCGATGCCTGCCCGGTCCAGCATCGCGTGCAGCAGCACGTTGCACCCCGCTTCGAGGTGCTCCGACTTGGCATCCTCGATCTCGTTGTGGCTGATGCCATCCTTGCAGGGCACGAAGATCATCCCCGCCGGCGCCACGCGCGCCGCATAGATCGCATCGTGTCCGGCCCCGGACACCACGTCCATGGTCGAATACCCCAGCTTCTCGGTGGCCTTGCGCACCGCACCCACGCAATCCGGATGGAAGGGACACGGCGGATAGTAGGACACGCGTTCGATCTCGATGCCCAGCCCCGTCTCCGCCCGCACCTTGTCCACGTAGGCCAGCATCTCGTTGTGCATGGCGTTCAGCAGCTCGTCGTTCACGTTGCGCAGGTCGATGCTGAACTTGACCTCGCCGGGAATGACGTTGCGGCTGTTCGGATGCACCTGCACGAAACCGACCGTCCCGCGCCCGTAGGGCGGATAGCGGTTGGCGATGGACACCACCTCCTGCATGATGCGGGTCGACACCTGCATCGCATCCTTCCGCAGATGCATCGGGGTCGGCCCGGCATGTGCCTCCATCCCAGTCACCACGCAGTCGTACCAGGACAAGCCCATCACGGCCGGCACCACGCCGATCACCTTGTCCGCGTCCTCCAGCACCGGTCCCTGCTCGATGTGCGTTTCGAAGTAGGCCCCAATAGGATGCTGCCCCGGCACCTCGTCGCCCAGATAGCCGATGCGCTCCAGTTCTCCACGCACGGTCTTGCCTTCGACATCCTTCGCCGCGTAAGCATGCTCCAGCGTGAAGGCGCCGCAGAACACGCCGGATCCCATCATCACGGGCACGAAGCGCGAGCCTTCCTCGTTGGTCCAGAACGCCACCTCGATCGGCGCCACGGTCTTGATGTTCAAGTCGTTCAGCGTGCGCACGACCTCCAGGCCCGCCAGCACCCCGTAGTTGCCGTCGAATTTCCCGCCGGTTGGCTGGGTGTCGATATGGCTGCCCGTCATGACCGGCGGGAGCGACGGATCGGTGCCTTCGCGCCGCATGAACACATTGCCGATCTGGTCGACCGTGATCTTGAGCCCCATCTCGCGCGCCCAGCCGGTGACCAGGTCGCGGCCCTGCCGGTCCAGGTCCGTGAGCGTGAGGCGCTTGACGCCGCCCTTCGGGGTGGCGCCGATCTGCGCCAGTTCCATCAGCGCCTTCCACAGGCGCTGGCCGTTGATGCGTAGTTCCTGCATGGCTTACCTCGCCGTGGTTGGTTGAAAAGCGGGCCGCTCCACATAGCGTCCCGCGCCTTCCACCGCGCGCAGCTCGCCATTGGCGAACACCAGCTTGCCGGCCGCGATAGTATGTGTATTGATGCCCTTGACCGTGCGGCCCTCGAAGACGTTGAAATCGCCCTTCGCGAACTGGGTCTTGGCGGAGATGGTGCGGCTGGCCTGCGGATCCCACACCACCAAGTCCGCGTCCGCGCCCACCGCGACCACGCCCTTGCGTGGGTACATGTTGAAGATCTGCGCCGCGTTGGTGGAGGTGATGCGCACGAACTCGGAAGGCGTCAGGCGCCCCGTGTTCACGCCGCCGTCCCACACCACGGCCATGCGGTCCTCGATGCCGCCGCAGCCGTTGGGAATCTTGGTGAAATCGTCCTTGCCCGCAGCCTTCTGCGCCGCGCAGAAGGTGCAGTGGTCGGTGGCCGTCGTGTGCAGGTTCCCGCCCTGCAGGCCGTGCCACAGCGCGTCCTGGTGGTGCTTGCCGCGGAACGGCGGGCTCATCACGTAAGCGCGCGCCGCCTCCTTTTCCTCCAGGCGGTACACGCTGTCGTCGATGGTCAGGTGACCGGCCAATGCCTCGCCGTACACGCGCTGGCCCTTGGCGCGCGCGCGCGTGATCGCTTCCAGCGACTCGGCGCAGGAGACGTGCACGATGTAGATCGGCGTGCCGAGGACGTTCGCGATCGCGATGGCGCGGTTGGCGGCTTCCGCCTCCACTTCCGGCGGACGCGAAAGGGGATGGCCTTCCGGCCCGGTGATGCCTTTGGCGATCAGCTCGCGCTGGAGCTGGAACACCAGCTCGCCGTTCTCCGCATGCACGGTCGGAATCGCACCCAGTTCCAGCGCGCGGCGGAAGGACTTCACCAGCGTTTCGTCGTCGGCCATGATGGCGTTCTTGTAGGCCATGAAGTGCTTGAAGCTGTTCACGCCATGCTCGCGCACCAGGGTGCCCATGTCCGCGTGCACGCTGTCGTCCCACCAGGTCACGGCCACGTGGAAGGTGTAGTCTCCGGCAGACTTCTTGGCCCAGCCGCGCCAGGTGTTATAGGCCTCCATCAGCGACTGCTTCGGGTCGGGAATCACGAAATCGATGATGGTGGTGGTGCCGCCAGCCAGGCCCGCCGCGGTGCCGGTGAAGAAGTCGTCCGCCGTCACCGTGCCCATGAACGGCAGCTGCATGTGCGTGTGCGGATCGATCCCGCCGGGCATCACGTACTGGCCGCCAGCATCCACGATCTCGCAGCCGGCGGGGGCCGTCAGATTCGGTCCCACGGCCACGATCTTGTCCCCTTCGCACAGCACGTCGGCGCGGAAGGCGCGGTCGGCGTTCACCACCGTGCCGCCACGGATAAGCATACTCATTCGGTTCTCCTCAAGGCTGGGCGGCCGCCATCACGGGCACGGCCTTCCCCTTCATCATGACGCCGTAGATGACGGCGGATATCGCGATGCCGACGAACCAGGCATACGTGTAGATCGTCTTGAACATGTCGCTCACGTACGGAAAGGACTGCGGGAAGGCGGCGTTCAGGAAGCCCGGCAGGTTGGGCAGCACGGCCACCACGAAGGCGACGATGGCTGCCACGTTCCAGCCGCTTCCGTACGAATAGGCGCCGTCCACCCGGTACAGTTCCGGCACGTCGAGCTGGGTCTTGCGCACCAGGTAGTAATCGACGATCAGGATGCCGGCGATCGGCCCGAGCAAGGCGGAGTACCCGATCAGCCAGGTGAAGATATAGCCCTGGGTCGATTCCAGGATCTTCCACGGCATCATGACGATGGCGATGGACGCGGTGAGATAGCCGCCCGCGCGGTAGCTGATGTGCTTGGGCGCGAGCGCCGAAAAGTCGTAGGCCGGTCCCACCAGATTGGCCGCCAGGTTCACGCTCACCGTATCGATCAGGAGGATGATGAGGGCGACCAGCACCGCGGCGCCAGTCATCTTCCCGGCCAGATCGACCGGGTCCCACAGCGCTTTTCCGTACAGGACCACGGTGGCGGAAGTGACGATCACGGCCAGCGCCGCCAGGAGCCCCATCGGCACCGGCAAGCCGACCGACTGCCCGATCACCTGGTCGCGCTGCGATTTGGCGAAGCGGGTGAAGTCCGGGATGTTCAGTGCCAGCGTGGCCCAGAAGCCGACCATCGCCGTCAGCGACGGCCAGAAGCTGGACCAGAACTGCCCCGCCTTCTTGCCGCCCTCGACGAACTGCGAAGGCTGCGACAGCAGCGTGCCGAAGCCGCCCGCTTTCTGGTACACCCAGCCAAGCAGGACGAAGCAGATGACGATCTTGAGCGGCGCGGTATAGGTTTCCAGCTTGCGGATCGCATCCATGCCGTGCACGATGTAGTAGAACTGGATCGCCCAGAAGGCCAGGAAGCACAGGAGCTGGCCGGGATCGATGCCGAGGCCGGGAATCTTCTCCCCGTGGACATCGACGCCCATCACGCCGAGCAGCGTGTAGATCATGCTGCCGCCGAACCAGGTCTGGATGCCGTACCAGCCGCAGGCCACGATGGCGCGCATGAGGGCCGGCAGCCGCGCCCCGGTGGTGCCGAAGGAAGCGCGCGCCAGCACCGCATACGGAATGCCGTACTTGGTGCCCGCATGGCCGATGGCCAGCATCGGCAGCAGCACGATGGCGTTCGCCAGGAACACCGTCAGCACCGCCTGGGTGGCCGACATGCCGCCGTCGATCAGGCTTCCCGCCAGCGTGTAGGCCGGGATGCACATCACCATCCCGACCCAGAGCGCGGCAAAGTGATACCACCGCCATGTCCTCTGCGCCGCCGTAGTCGGCGCGAGGTCCTCGTTCCAAAGATGGGTACTGCCGGTCACTTCATGGCTCACGGGTCCCTCCGCTGGTTTGTCAGGCAACGATGTGCATTAAACCACTTCCGCGCGCGGGTTGCGAGGATCTTTGAGCCAGTTCATGTACGGCTTGCCGCTGTCCTGCGGGACCATGGTGATGCACTTGTCCACCGGGCAGGTGATCTCGCACAGGTTGCAGCCCACGCATTCATCCTTCACCACCTCGTATTTGCGCTGGCCGGCCAGGTCCACGTGCTGGACGATGGCCTGGTGCGACGTGTCCTCGCAGGCGATGAAGCACTTGCCGCATTGGATGCACTTGTCCTGGTCGATGTTGGCGATGACCTGGTAGTTCATGTCCAGGTACTTCCAGTCCGTGGTGTTGCCGACCGCCTTGCGGGTGAAGTCGTCCAGGGTCTTGTAGCCCTTCTCGTCCATCCAGCGCGACAGGCCGTCCTTCATCTCCTCGACGATGCGAAAGCCGTGCAGCATGGCCGCCGTGCAGACCTGCACCGAGCCTGCGCCCAGGGCGATGAATTCGGCCGCGTCGCGCCAATTCGAGATGCCGCCGATGCCGGAGATAGGCAGGCGCGCCGTGGCCGGGTCGCGCGCGATCTCGGCCACCATGTTGAGGGCGATCGGCTTGACGGCGGAGCCGCAATAACCGCCGTGGGTGCTGGCGTTGCCCACCACCGGGAAGGCGACCATGCGGTCCAGGTCCAGGTGGGTGATGGAGTTGATAGTGTTGATCAGCGAGACGGCGTCGGCGCCGCCCGCCAGCGCGGCGCGCGCCGGGCCGCGGATATCGGTGATGTTGGGCGTGAGCTTGACGATCACCGGCAGCTTGGTGTGCTGCTTGCACCAGCGCGTGACCATCTCCACGTATTCCGGCACCTGGCCCACGGCCGCACCCATGCCGCGCTCCGGCATGCCGTGCGGGCAGCCGAAATTGAGCTCGATGCCGTCCGCACCGGTCGCTTCGATCTTGGGCAGGATGCCGGCCCACTGGTGCTCGTCGCAGGGCAGCATCAGGGAGACGATGATGGCGCGGTCCGGCCAGTCCTTTTTCACCTGGGTGATTTCGTCCAGGTTGATCTGCAGGCTGCGGTCGGTGATCAGCTCGATGTTGTTGAAGCCGATGACTTCGCGGTTCTTGCCGTAGTGGGCCGAATAGCGCGAAGAGACGTTGACGGCCGGCGGATCTTCGCCCAGCGTCTTCCAGACCACGCCGCCCCACCCCGCCTCGAAGGCGCGCACGACGTTGTAGGCCTTGTCGGTCGGCGGCGCGGAGGCCAGCCAGAACGGGTTCGGGGACTTGATGCCGCAGAAATTGATGCTCAGATCAGCCATTATGCAGCCTCCACTTTCGCTTGGATGTCCTGGTGAATGGCCTGCGCGGCCAGCTTGCCGTGCTGGACGGCCTGCACGGTGAGGTCCTGTCCCGGCGCGACGCAATCGCCGCCGGCGTAGATGCCGGGGACGGCGGTGCGGAAGAACTCGTCGACGTGGATCTTGTCGCCCTTGCGTTCCAGCTTCTGGGCCAGCGGGTCGGTGTAGCTGGCGCCATCCATGCCCTGGCCGATGGCCTTGAACACGGCATCGGCCGCGATCTCGAAGGTCTCGCCGGTGCCGACCAGCTTCCCTTCCACCATCTTCGTCCGTTCGAAGCGCATGCCCGCGACGCGACCTTGCGCGTCCAGCAGCACTTCCTGCGGCGCGGCCCAGGTCTTGATGCGCACGTAGTTGGCCTTGGCGATTTCCTGCTCATGGCCGGTGGCGCTCATGGATTCGGCGCCGCGGCGGTAGACGAGGGTGACTTCCTCCGCGCCCAGGCGCTGGATCTGCACCGCCATGTCGATCGCCGTGTTGCCCGCCCCGATGACGATGGCGCGGCGCGGCACCGGCAGCAGGGACAGGTCGTCCGCCTGGCGCAGGGTGGCGATGTAGTCGATGGCGGCCATCAGGCCAGGCGCATCCTCGCCGGTCAGGCCGAGCTGCTTGCTCACGCCCAGGCCGATGCCGAGGAAGACCGCGTCGTATTGCGCGTGCAGGTCCTGCAGCTTGAGGTTGCGGCCCAGGGCTTGTCCGTAGCGCAGCTCGATGCCGCCGATCCCGAGCAGGAATTCGACTTCCTTCTGCGCGAAGTCCTCGGTCAGTTTGTACTTGGCGATGCCGTATTCATTCAGGCCACCCGCCTTTTCCTTGGCTTCGTAGACCACCACATCGTGGCCCAGCATGGCCAGGCGGTGCGCGCAGGACAAGCCCGCCGGACCCGCGCCGACGATGGCTATGCGGCGCCCGGTGGACGGCGCCCGCTGGAACGGATGCTCCTGAAAGCTCGCATGATCGAGCGCATAGCGCTGCAGCAGGCCGATCTTGACCGGCTGGCCCTCGGCGTCGTTGTTGCGCACGCAGGCCGACTCGCACAGGATCTCGGTCGGGCACACGCGCGCGCAGCTGCCGCCCAGGATGTTCTGCTTGAGGATGCCCGCCGCCGCGCCGGTCACGTTTTCGTCGTGGATGTTGCGGATGAAGCTCGCCACATCGATGCCGGTGGGGCAGATACGCGTGCAGGGCGCATCGTAGCAATACAGGCAGCGCGCGCTTTCGATGGCCGCCTGGCGTGCGGTGAGCGGCGGCGCCAGGTCCGTGAAGTTTTGGGCCAACGAGCTGCCCGTCCCTGCCGCCAGGGGCAGGTGTTTCAGCGAATCGATCATGGTCTCCGTTCCCTTTTTGTGGGGTTTGTTATTTCATCTGCGGGAATGCGAACTGCACTCCGGCGCTGGCGGTGTTGGGCCAGCGCTGCATGACCGCCTTGTGGCGGGTGTAAAAGCGCACGCCTTCCGGGCCGTAGGCGTGGTGGTCGCCGAACAGCGAGCGCTTCCAGCCGCCGAAGCTGCTGAAGGCCATCGGCACCGGCAGCGGCACGTTCACGCCGACCATGCCGACCTGGATCTGGCGCACGAACTCGCGCGCGACGCCGCCGTCGCGGGTGAAGATGGCGGTGCCGTTGCCGTATTCGTTCGCGTTGATCATTTCGACGGCGGTGGCCACGTCCGGCACGCGCACGACGCACAGCACCGGGCCGAAGATCTCTTCCTTGTAGATCGTCATGTCGGTCGTGACGTGGTCGAACAGCGTACCGCCGACGAAGAAGCCGTTTTCGCGGCCGGCCACGGCGTAGTTGCGGCCGTCGACCACCAGCTTGGCGCCCTGCTCCACGCCGCTGCCGATCAGGCGCTCGATGCGCTCCTTGGCCTGGCGCGTGACGACCGGGCCCATCTCCGCTTCCTTGTCCATGCCGTCGCGGATCTTGAGGTTGGCCGCGCGCTCGGCGATCTGGCCGATGATCTGGTCGGCGGCGTCGCCCACCGCCACCACCACCGAAATCGCCATGCAGCGCTCGCCGGCCGAGCCGTAGGCCGCGCCGATGATGGCGTCGGTGGCCATCTTCATGTCCGCGTCCGGCATCACCACCATGTGGTTCTTGGCGCCGCCCAGGGCCTGCACGCGCTTGCCGGTGGCGCTGCCGCGGGCGTAGATGTATTCCGCGATCGGAGTCGAGCCGACGAAGCTCACCGCCTGGATCTGCGGGTTGTCCAGGATGGCGTCCACGGTCACCTTGTCGCCCTGGATCACGTTGAACACGCCGTCCGGCAGGCCCGCTTGCTTCAGGAGCTGCGCATGCAGCAGGGACGGCGACGGATCGCGCTCGGACGGCTTCAGGATGAAGGTGTTACCGCAGGCGATCGCCATCGGGAACATCCACATCGGCACCATCACCGGGAAGTTGAACGGCGTGATGCCCGCCACCACGCCCAGCGGCTGGCGCATGGACCAGGCGTCGATGCCGCGCGCGATCTGGTCGGTGTATTCGCCCTTGAGGAATTCCGGCGCGCCGACCGCGTACTCCACCACTTCGATGCCGCGCGCGACTTCGCCCTGGGCGTCGGTGAACGTCTTGCCGTGCTCGCGCGTGAGCATGGCCGCGAATTCGTCGGTGTGCTGGCGGCACAGATCGAGGTACTTGAACAGGACGCGGGAACGCGCCAGCGGCGGCGTGTTGGCCCAGGCCGGGAACGCCGCCTGCGCCGCAGCCACGGCCGCATCCACCTCCTCCTTGGTGCCGAGGGCCACGCGGGCGACCGGTTCGCCCAGCGCGGGATTGAAGACGTCGGCGTAGCGGCCGCTGTCGGTGTCGCGCTTGGCGCCGTTGATGAAGTGGGTGATGGTGTCGAAATCGCTCATGGATGGCTTTCAGTCGAGATTCTTGAGGACGGTGGCGAGCTTGCCGAACAGCTCGTCGATGTGTTTTTTCTCCAGCACCAGCGGCGGCGAGAGCGCGATGATGTCGCCCGTCGTGCGAATCAGGATGCCGTCCGCGAAGGCCTGCTTGAAAGCGGCGAAGGCGCGCGCGCCCGGCTTGCCTTCGATCGGCGCCAGCTCGATGCCGGCGATGAGGCCGAGGGTGCGGATGTCGATCACGTGCGGCAGGCCCTTGAGGGAGTGGGCCGCGTCTTCCCAGTACTGTTGCAGGCTGGCCGCGTTGCCAAGGACGTCCTGTTCCTGGAACACCTCCAGCGTGGCCAGCGAGGCGGCGCAGGCCAGCGGGTGGCCAGAGTAGGTGTAGCCGTGGAACAGCTCGATGCCGGCCGGCGCCTCCATGAACGCGTCGTGGATGAACTTCTTGGAGAACACGGCGCCCATCGGCACCACACCGTTGGTCAGGCCCTTGGCGCAGGTGACCATGTCCGGCTCGATGCCGAAGAAGTCGAATGCGAACGGGGTGGTGAGGCGACCGAAGCCGGTGATCACCTCGTCGAAGATCAGGAGGATGCCGTGCTTGGTGCAGATGTCGCGCAGGCGCTTCAGGTAGCCCTTGGGCGGAATCAGCACGCCGGTGGAGCCGGCCACGGGCTCCACGATCACGGCGGCGATGGTGGAGGCGTCGTGCAGGGCGACGATGCGTTCCAGTTCGTCCGCCAGGTTGGCGCCGTGTTCCGGCTCGCCGCGGGTGAAGGCGTTCCAGGCCAGGTCGTGCGTGTGCGGCAGGTGGTCCACACCCGGCAGCAGGGGACCGTAGGGCTTGCGGTTGCCGGCGATCCCGCCGACGGAGATGCCGCCGAAGCCCACGCCGTGGTAGCCGCGCTCGCGGCCGATCAGGCGGGTGCGGCTGCCCTCCCCGCGCGCCCGGTGGTAGGCCAGCGCGATCTTGAGCGCCGTGTCCACCGCCTCGGAACCGGAGTTGGTGTAGAAGACTTGGCCGAACTTGTGGCCGGTGTAGTCCATCAAGCGCTCGGCCAAGTCGAAGGCGGCCGGGTGCCCCATCTGGAAGGTGGGCGCGAAATCGAGCTGGCCGATCATCTCGCGCACGGCGGAGACGATCTTCGGCTGGGCGTGGCCGCAGGGGACGCACCACAGGCCAGCAGTGCCGTCCAGGACCTGGTTGCCGTCCACGTCCTTGTAATACATGCCTTCGGCGGAGACGAGCAGGCGCGGATGCGCCTTGAAGTCCCGGTTGTTCGTGAAAGGCATCCAGAAGGAAGACATCGATGCGGGGCGGGACTCGTTCATGCGGTTCTCCAATCGTTTTTTGACGACCAAAAAAAATTTTGACCAGTTGGCAAAATGATGGTGCCATAATAGTCAGCGATACAACTATGGCACATATACACAACAGTCAAAACGTGCCAACCGTACAGGTTGCGGAAACAATACAGTTGGGAGGAGAGCGATGTCGGACACTTGGCCCATGCTGGCCATCGACCGCAAGCGGGGCAGCCTGGTGGACCAGATCGTGGCCGCCGTCAGCGCCATGGTCCAGAACCGCGAGCTGCGGGTCGGCACCCGCATGCCCTCCGTGCGCCTGTTCGCCAAGGCCAACAACGTCAGCACCTTCACGGTGGTGGAGGCGTACGACCGGCTACTGACGCTGGGCTTGCTGTCCTCGCGGCGCGGTTCCGGGTTTTTCGTCGCGCAGCCGCGCACTGCGTCCGCGCCGCAAACGCCCACCATCCAGGCCACGCCGATCGCCATCGACGCCCTCACCCCGGACCTGTACTCCGGCGTCTCGGACGCGCTGCCGGTCGGCGCCGGCTGGCTGCCGCCGGAGTGGTATGGGGAGGAGACCGTGCTGGACGCCGTGCGCCACGCCATGCGCATTCCTGCCAACCGCCTGCGCGGCTATGGCCACCCGCTCGGCTTTCCGCAGCTGCGCCAGCGCCTGGCGGGCAACCTGGCGGACGAACTGTTCGCGGTGGAGCCGGACCAGCTGCTGCTCACCCACGGCGCGACCCACGCCTTCGACCTGATCCTGCGCACCCTCACCCGCCCGGGCGACACCGTGTTCGTCGAGGATCCCGGCTACAGCAACCTGCTGTCGCTGGTGCGCCACCACGGCTGCGTACCGGTCGGCATTCCGCGCACGGATGCCGGGCTCGATCTCGAATTCCTCGGTGCCCAGGCGGCCGCCACCCAGCCCAAACTGATGTTCGTGAACACGGTGCTGCAAAACCCGCTCGGCACCTCGCTCTCGCAGGCGCAGGCGCACCGGCTGCTTGGCCTGGCGGAGCAGTTCGATTTCTGGATCGCGGAGGACGACATCTACCGCGAGCTGGCGACGCGCGGCGATGCCTCGCTGGCGGCCATGGACGGCCTGCGCCGCGTGATCCACGTCGGCAGCGTATCGAAGACGCTGTCGCCGGTGCTGCGCGTGGGCTGGATCGGCGCGTCGAACTCGCTGCTGCCGGAATTGGTGCGTGTGAAAATGCTGGCCGGCCTGACCACCTCCGAAATCAACGAGCGCGCCGTGTACGACGCCATCAGCGCACGCGGCTACCGGAAGATGATCGAACGCCTGACCGAACGCCTGCAGACCGGGCGCGAGGCGACCATCGAACGCCTGGCCGACGCCGGCATGGCGCCGGTGGCACGCGCCCGCGGCGGCATGTTCGTCAGCGCCGGCTGGAACGCGCCGCCCACGCCGGAATGGAACGGCAAGCTGATCGCCGATGCGGCGGTCCGCGCCGGCATCCTGCTTTCACCGAACGACTTCTTCATGCTGCGCCAGAGCGACTCCGTCTGGTTCCGCTTCAACGTGGCGTACGCCGACACGCCCGTGCTGATCGACTTCCTGAAAGGCTACCAACCGTGAAGAACACTCCGCCCGTCAAGCGCCGCGTCCTGAACCGCGACAAGCTGGAGGCCGACATCGTGGCCGAAGCCGTGCGCGTGTTCGCCGAATGCGGCTACGAAGGCACATCGATCGCCACCATCGCCGACAACCTCGGCATGTCGAAGCAGAACCTGATGTACTACTTCCCGTCCAAGCAGGCGCTGTATCAGCGCGTGCTGGACGACGTGCTGGACGAATGGCTCGATCGCATGGAGCACCTGGCCGATCCTGGCAAGGATCCCGAGGACGTACTGCGCACGTATATCCAGGCGAAGTTGAAATTCTCGCGCGAGCAACCCTACGCGTCGCGCGTGTATGCGATGGAAGTGATCAGCGGCGCGCCCTTGTACGGCCTCCAGATCCGCGAGCGCGTGGTGCCGCTGCTGCGCAAGGACATCGAGGTGTTCGAACGCTGGAGCGCCGAGGGCCGCATCGCGCCCGTCAACGCCACGCATCTTCTGTTTGCCATTTGGGCAATGACACAATCGTATGCCGATTTTGCAACCCAGATGGCGCTGGTCCTGGACCGCAAGGCCCTGACGCGCAAGGACTTCGACGACGCCGAACAGCTCATCACCAACATGGTGCTGGCCGCGGTGCGCAACGGCATGTCCATCCAGCGCGGCTGACGACCACTCGGCCCCTTCAGGCTGCAATTCGTCGCTCGGCCATGGCTGCATAGGTGGGCTCCGGGTACAGTGCAAGCATCGCAGTACCACCCGGAGAAACCGTTATGAGCAACTCAACTTTCAACACCATCCTGGACATGATCGAGGATGCCGGCCAGGCCCTGACGCGCGGCATGCGCCGCCTCACCCGCGCCCTGGTCACGATGACCTGGCCGCAGCTGGCCGTCACCTGCGTCGCGCTGGCGCTCGCGCTGACCATCGTCCCGCTCGCGCTGGTGCTGTTCATGATCTTCATGGCGATCAAGATCATCATCACCTCGTGTATCGTGCGCTCGCGCCGCCAGCGCCCCGCGCTGTCCGAACCGAAAGACGTGGAGTGACATCATGGCCACCACAATGAACAAGCTGCTCGACTTCCTGCACGACGCGATGAAGGAAGCCGCCGAATTGTGGTGGCGCTTCTTCGACTGGCTGGCCGTCACCGAGTGGCGCCGCCTGTACCTGGTGTGGGTGATCGTCTTCATCGGCATGGCCATGCTGCGCAGCGAGGATGTGGCGGGATGGTTCATCTTCATCTCCGCCAGCGTGAAGATCCTTGCCGGCGGCAAGCGCCGCGCGGAACTGGCGGCCATGCGCGCCACCCGCGAGGCAGACGTGGCCACGCTGGAAAAGCGCCTGACCGAAGCCCAGATGGCGACCCTGCAGGCGCAGATCGAGCCGCACTTCCTGTTCAACACCCTGGCCCTGATCGGCCAGCTGATCGAAACCGATCCGAAGGAAGCGGCGCGCATCCACACCAACCTGATCGAATACCTGCGCGCCACGCTGCCGCAAATGCGCGCGGCCGGCGGCGGCACGCTCGGCAAGCAGGTGGAGCTGGCGCGCGCCTACCTGAACATCATGCAGGCGCGGATGAAGGAACGGCTGCAGGTGTCCTTCGACGTGCCGCAGCAGCTGGAATACGCGCCCTTCCCGCCCATGATGCTGCTCACCCTGATCGAGAACTCGATCAAGCATGGCCTGGAGCCGAAGATCGAAGGCGGCAGGATCGAAGTGGCCGCGCGCCAAGTGGGCAAGCAGCTGTTCGTCGATGTGCTGGACAACGGTGTCGGCTTCGACCTGCACGCAGGCGAAGGCGTGGGCCTGTCCAACATCCGCGAGCGCCTGCAGCTGCTGTACGGAGCCGACGCGCAGCTGGTGCTGGAGGCGCCCTTGAGCGGAGGAGCGTATGCTTCCATCCGTATTCCCTACAACCCGCTGGAGAAGCACTGACATGCCCACCGTCCTGATCGTCGACGACGAGGCGCCGATGCGCGACCAGCTGCGTTCGCGCCTGTCCGAAGTCTGGCCCGAACTGACCATCGCCGGGGAAGGCGCCAACGGCCTGGAAGCCGTACAGCTGGCCGGCGAACTGAAACCGGACGTCATCTTCCTCGACATCCGCATGCCCGGCCAGAGCGGCATCGAAGCGGCCCGCCTCCTGTACAGCCAGGCCCACATCGTGTTCGTGACGGCCTATGACCAGTACGCCATCGACGCCTTCGAGCAGGGCGCGATGGACTACCTGCTCAAGCCCGTCACCGCCGAGCGCCTGGCGATGACGCGGCGCCGGCTGGAGCCGCGCCTGAAGAAGGCGCCGGCCGACATCGGCGTGCAGCTGGCCGAGCTGACCCACTTGCTGCGTAACGGTACGCCGGAGAAGAAGCCGAGCTACCTGAAATGGATCCAGGCCCAGGTCGGCAACAGCCTGCGCATGATCAGCACCAAGGAGGTCCTGTTTTTCCAGGCCGACGAGAAGTACACGCGGGTGCAGACCCTGGCCGCCGAACTCCTGATCCGCAAGACCCTCAAGGAGCTGGCGGACGAACTGGACCCGGACGAATTCTGGCGCATCCACCGCTCGACCCTGGTGCGGGTTGACGCCATCGCCGAAGTCACGCGCGATGCGCGCGGACGCCAGCTGCTCCACGTGCGCGGTTACCCGGAGCCGCTGGAAATCAGCCGCGGCCACTCCCACCTGTTCCAACAAATGTAAGCCAGAATCATGCTTGAACTGCGCCCCAACTGCGAATGCTGCGACCGCGACCTGCCGCCGGAATCGACCGAGGCCTACATCTGCACCTTCGAATGCACCTGGTGCCGCGACTGCGTCGAGACCAAGCTGCACGGCATCTGTCCCAACTGCGGCGGCAACCTGGAGAAGCGGCCGATCCGCCCGGCCGCCAAGCTCGCCAACAACCCGCCGGGCACGCGCCGGGTGCTGGCCAAGGACTGCGCCTGAGGCGCGCGTCTCGCCACGGCCGAATCGGGTAGGATGGGCCTCACCGTACCTTGGAGAGCCGCATGTCCGCCACCGCAAAAGACACCCGGGCCACCGTCACGCCCTGCCTGCGCTACCGCGACGCCAAGCGCGCCATCGACTGGCTGTGCGAGGTGTTCGGCTTCGAACGGCACCTGGTCGTGCCGGGGCAGTATGACGACATCGTCCACGCCCAGCTCTCATTCGGGAACGGCATGATCATGCTCGGCTCGCATTCGCGCCAGAACGACTACGGCAAGTTGATCAAGATGCCGGACGAGATCGACGGCATGCAGACCCAGACGATTTCGCTGGCGGTGCGCGACGCGCAGGAGGTCTACGAACGCGTCAAGCGCTCGGGCGTCGAGATCATCCTCGACATCGTGGAGGCGCCGTATGGCGGCCGTGGCTTCACCTGCCGCGACCTGGAGGGCCACGTCTGGAGCATCGGCGAATACGACCCGTGGGCGCCGCCGAAGGCAGAGGCATGATGGACGCCGACGAACTCGCGATCCGAAAGCTGATCGCCACCTGGCTGGACGCCACCCGTAACGGCGACGTCGACGCCGTGCTCGCGCTGATGGCGGAGGACGCGATCTTCCTCGTCCCCGGCGGGCCGCCGATCATGGGCCGCGACGCCTTCGCCCAGCCCCTGCGCAACATCCTGGTCACGCACAAGATCGAAACCCTGTCGGAAGTGCAGGAAGTCTGCGTGGAAGGCAGCATGGCCTACTGCCGCACCAAGTTAACCGTGGAAGTCACCCCGCGCGACGCCAGCGGTGCACCCATGCGCCGCAGCGGCTACACGCTCTCCATCCTGCGCAAGCAGTCCAACGGGGAATGGCAACTTACGCGGGACGCCAACCTCCTGCAATAATATTTGCCGTAGGAATTATTAGATTGCTATGATTGCGCTTTCCGACAATCATCGCCATCGCCCATGATCAGCTCGCGCCGGCTGTTTGCACTCCTCCCCCTGGCCCTGTTCTGCACCGCCGCCAGCGCGGGGCCGTTTTCCGACTCGCAGATGGCCAAGTCGTTGGGAATCGCCCAGGCCGCCAAGATCGTCTTCATCGATGCCAACGGCAAGGAGGTGTCGGAAAACGTCTTCTTCCAACTCCAGGCGGGAAAGACCTTCTCGCTCGAGAAAGGCAGGTTGGCGAAGGGCGGGATGGTTGCGACCTTAAGAATCGAGGGCACGAAGCGCGCCATCCAGGCGTCCGGTCCCGTCCCGGGCGAAGCGCTGCCCGCCTTTGTACTCAAAGACTTGGCGGGCCGCGAAGTGCGCGACGCCGAACTGCGCGGCAAACATGCGCTCCTCAGCTTCTACTATGCCGACTGCGCGCCCTGTGTCCGCGAGGTGCCGGAACTGAACGCGGTCGCGAAGCAGCACCCCGAATTGCGCTACCTCGCGATCACCTGGGACAGTCGCGCGGAAGCGGCCCAGTTTGTCGACCAACGCAAACTCAGCTGGCCCGTTCTGCCGGAGGCCAAGTCCGTTTTCAACCGCATGACGATCAACCAGGTCCCGACCCTGGTGCTGGTCGGCCCCGATGGCACCGTCAAGGCCGTACGCTCAGGCTACTCACAAAAGCAGTCGGTCATCGCCTGGGTCGACGAACACCTCTGAAAAAATCGAGGGTCAGGTCGCCCATTGCGTCAAAAATTGCCTAGGCAAATTTTGACGCAATGGGCGACCTGACCCTGGTTTTTCAGTGGTCGTGCGCGAGTAGGATGCCTAGCAACGCCAGCGCTCCGCCGGTCAACACGCCGGCGGCGAAGACCCACGTGAGGAATTTTTGTTTGGCCATGCGGGACAGGTTCTCCATCATCGCTTGAAAGAAGTTGCTTCAGCAATAATTATACGAAAAAACCGAGGGTCAAAAACCGAGGGTCAGATCGCCCATTGCACCAAAAGCGCCTCTGAAGGAATTTTTTTGTGCAATGGGCGATCTGACCCTGGTTTTTGACCCTGGTTCTGATTTACTCGAGGGGAAGCGGGCGCGGGAACAGGCCGACCTCGTTGACGTAGAAGGGGGGCAGCGCCACGCATAAGGCGTTCAATGCTGCCTCGGTCTGCTGGCCTTGCACGAACAGCCATTGCTGCCGGTTGGACTCGGGCAGCGGTCCCTCCATCGTCGACCCGTATGCTCCCATGTCCATGATGTCGTGCGCGGCGGCACCAGGGCCGCGGCGGAACACGAACGTCCCTTCTTTCGGATGCGCGAGGTAGCGCCGCACTTCGGCGCGCTGGGCTTCGCTTGCCTTGTGCATCAGGTGATAACGCAGCTGCGCGTACTGGCGGGTTGCTTCCATGAATGCGGTGCGCAGCGGCGAGAGGCTGCACTGGCCAGGGACACAAAGCAGCAGGTTGCCGAAGGCGTCGAGCAAGGCGACGGCGTCGCCCTCCCCGCCCTGTTCGCGGTCGCTCATCGCGGCAGCGTCAAGGTACGGCAATAGGCCCGCGTCGGGCCGGTGCGGCGGACAGCGGTAGGACAAAGCCTGCGGATACAGCTCGCGCAGCTTGCCCACGATGCGGTGATCGTCCGGCAGCGTGGCCGGGTCGAGCAGCTCTTCGCACGGCGTGTCGTTGTGCATGAAGGCCTTCACCTTGTCGGCCGCGGCCTCGAATGCCAGCGCGCACAGGGCCTGGGTCGATTCGGCAATGGTGCGGTTGATGAAGAAGGACTTGGGCGGCGCGCCGCTCGCCTCGCGCGCATAGCTAGTCGTGCCAAGCACGGCGGGATATGAGAACTTCTCGCGCGCCAGCGCCCGCAGGGACTCGGGCAGCGCGGTGAACGAAGCGCTGCGGTCGAAGTTGATGCCGGCGTTGGCGTCATTGGCCGCCACCACCACGTTGAAGCCGGACGCGAGAATCGCGCCGGTGCACATCAGGCAGGGATCGAGCGAGGTGACGATGGTGCATTCCTCGGGCGGCGGCAGCGCGCGGCCCTTGGCGCGTTCGGCAAAATACCAGTCGATCAGCTGCCGCTCGCCGTGCGCGGTAGGGTCGAACACGAGGCCGTCGCGCACCACGTTGTTGTGCATGGACTTGAGCACCCGGCCCTGGCCGTCCAGCAGCACGCCGCCGACACCGAAGGTGCCTTGCGTCTTGCCGGCGACCGCTTCGCTGGCGGCTAGCGCCGCCGCGGCCTGCACATCGATGGCCTTCTTGAACACCTTATTTCTTCAAGTCGCCGGCCACGAAGGCGTGCGGCAGCAAGCCGCCAGCCGTCGTTTCCAGCTCGTCGCCATTCAGGTTGGTGAGCATCACCGGCAGATCGCCGCCGCCCAGCTCCAGCGTCACTTGGCGGCAGGCGCCGCAGGGGGAGATCGGGCCGTCCGTCGCGCCGATCACGGCCAGCGCGGCAAAGTCGCCCGGCTTGCAGCCGTGCGCGATGGCGCTGAAAAAGGCGGTGCGCTCGGCGCAGTTGCACAGGCCATAGCTCGCGTTCTCGACGTTACAGCCGCGGAAGACGCGCCCGTCCTTGGTGAGCAGGGCCGCACCGACCTTGAAGTTCGAATACGGCGTATAGGCCAGTTCGCGCGCCACGCGCGCTTCTTCGATCAGATGAGTGAAGTTCATGGCCTTCCTTTACGGACGAATGGTCCGGTAGATGATCGGGTTTGCCGCCGGCTTGATTGCGCCGATGGTGTAGGCCGCCTGCACCTCGCGAATGGCCTGCTCGGCAGCCTGCTGCGTGCGAGCGTGGACCAGCGCCAGCGGCTGGCCGGCCCGCAGCTGGTCGCCCAGCTCGACCAGATCGGTCAGGCCGACGGCGAAGTCGATGGCATCGCTCGGTCGGCGCCGGCCGCCGCCCAGCGCGACCACCGTCAGGCCGAGGCCACGGCAATCGACGGCGGAGACGAAACCTTCCTGCGGCGCCGGCACCGGCACCACGATGGGCGCGCTTTCCAGGTGCTGGTCCGGCTTCTCCATCAGGTCGGCCGGGCCACCGAGGGCAGAAACCATGCGTGCGAAGCGCGCTGCGGCCTCGCCGGAGTCGAGCGCGGCCTGCAGCTTGGCGCGCGCCGCGTCCTCGGTCTTCTCCACGCCGGAGATGACCAGCATTTCGGCGCACAGCGCCATGGTCACCTCGTGCAGGCGCGCGGGGCGGCGCTTGCCGGTCAGGTAGTCGATCGCCAGGCGCACTTCGAGCGCGTTGCCGGCTACGGGGCCGAGCGATTCGTTCATGTCCGTCAGCAGGGCCGAGGTGCGGGTGCCCGCGCCGTTGCCGACCTTGACGATGCTCTCGGCCAACTCCACCGATTTTTCATACGTCGGCATGAAGGCGCCGCTGCCGACCTTGACGTCCATCGCCAGCGCGTCCAGGCCGGCGGCCAGCTTCTTGGACAGGATGGAGCCGGTGATCATGGCCACCGATTCCACCGTCGCCGTCACGTCCCGGATGCTGTAGAAGCGCTTGTCCGACGGCGCCAGCTGCGCGGTCTGGCCGATGATGGCCACGCCCACTTCCTTGACCACCTTGCGGAACAGCTCCGGATCGGGCACGGTGCAGTAGCCGGGGATGGAATCGAACTTGTCCAGCGTGCCGCCGGTGTGCCCCAGGCCGCGGCCAGAGATCATCGGCACGTAGCCGCCGGTGGCAGCGACCATCGGGCCGAGCATCAGCGAGACCACGTCGCCCACCCCACCGGTGGAGTGCTTGTCCACCACCGGGCCGGGCAGGTTCAGCGAACGCCATTCCATGACCTGGCCGGAGTCGCGCATCGCCAGGGTGAAGGCGATGCGTTCGTCCATGTTCATGTCGTTGAAGAAGACCGCCATCGCGAGCGCGGCGATCTGGCCTTCGGTCACGGAGTTGTCGGTGATGCCGCGTACGAAGAAGCGGATCTCGTCGGCACTGAGGGCCTGGCCGTCGCGCTTCTTGCGGACGATTTCTTGGGGGAGGAAGGACATATTCTTTGCCTGCTAAGCGTCATCCCCGCGAAAGCGGGGACCTCTGGTGCTAAGCCCTACCAGGGGTCCCCGCTTGCGCGGGGATGACGGGGGTGTATTAGACTCCGTAGGGAATCCAGATGTTCTTGACCTGGGTCGCGTGGTACAGCACGGCGCGGCCCGCGGCCTGCTTCTTGTCATACCAGTCGCGGCCCTTGCCGTCGCCGGTCCAGGTGCGCTTGAGCGAATCGGCCGACAGGCGCTCCACCTCGGCGCAGCCTTCGGCGTTGCCGTCGTGGCGCCACAGGGCGTCGATGTCGAAGTGCTGCGCCATCACCTTGGCCAGTTCGTTGGCCGAACCGGTCACGATATTCAGCGCGCCGCCCGGCAGGTCGGACGTGTCCAGCACCTGGTACAGGTCGGTGGCAGCCAGCGGATGCGCTTCCGACGGCACGGCGATCACGCGGTTGCCGACGGCCAGCGCCGGCGCCACCAGCGAGATGAAACCGAGCAGCGGCGCTTCGTTCGGGCAGACGATGCCCAGCACGCCGATCGGCTCGTTCAGCGCCACGGTGATGCCATGCATCGGCGGCTGGTGCGCCAGGCCGTCGTACTTGTCGGCCCAGGCGGCCCAGTAGAACAGGCGCTCGATGGATGCCTGAACTTCGCGCTCCGGATTCTTCGCCCCCGTCATCGCGCCGAGGCGCGCGGCGAATTCGCCGGCACGGGCGGAGAGGTTCTCCGCGATGTAGTACAGCACCTGCGCGCGGTTGTGCGCCGTGGCCTTGCTCCAGCCGGCCGCCTTGTGCGCCGCTTCCACGGCATTGCGGATGTCCTTGCGGTTGCCCTCGCCCACGTCGGCGATGAACTCGCCGCTGGCGCCGTGGATCGCACGGCTGTAGCCGCCGTCCGGGCGCGCCTGCTTGCCGCCGATGTACAGCTTGGCGGTGCGGTCGATCCCGAACGGATTGTCCTCGGCCGGCTTGACCTTGCCCTTGGCTTCCACGGCCGGCGCGGCGGGACGCGCGTCCTCGGCCAGCGGGGTCAGATATTCGAGCATGCCTTCGCGGCCGCCCTCGCGGCCGAAGCCGGATTCCTTGTAGCCGCCGAAGCCGCAAGCCGCGTCGAACTGGTTGGCGGTGTTGATCCACACGACGCCGGCTTTCAGCTGGGGCGCCACGTCCAGCGCGAGGCTGATCGATTCGCTCCACACACAGGCGGCCAGGCCGTAGACGGTATTGTTCGCCAGTTGCACGGCGTCGGCCGGGGTGCGGAAGCTCATGGCCACCAGCACCGGACCGAAGATCTCGGTCTGCGACACGGTGGCCGAGGTGGAGGCGCCGGTGATCAGCGTCGGCGGGAACCAGGAGCCGTCGGCCGGCAGTTCGCAGGCCGGCTGATAGACCGTGCAGCCCTCTTCCTTCGCGCCTTCGACCAGGCCGCGGATACGCTGGAACTGCACCGGGTCGACCAGGGCGCCGATATCGTTCTGCTTGTCCAGCGGCGAGCCGAGACGCAGGTTGTCCATGCGCGCTTTCAGCTTGGCGAGGAAGCGCTGTTCGACCGACTCCTGCACCAGCAGGCGCGAGCCGGCGCAGCAGACCTGCCCCTGGTTGAACCAGATCGAATCGACCAGGCCCTCGATGGAGGCATCCAGGTCCGCGTCCTCGAACACGATGTAGGGCGACTTGCCGCCCAACTCCAGCGACAGCTTCTTGCCGCTGCCCGCGGTGGCCTTGCGGATGATGCGGCCCACTTCGGTCGAACCGGTGAACGCCAGCTTGTCGATGCCAGGATGGTTGACGATGGCTTCGCCCACGCGGCCGTCGCCGGTGACGATGTTGACCACGCCCGGCGGCACGCCGGCGCGCTGGCAGATCTCCGCGAACAGCAGCGCGGTGAGCGAGGTGAATTCCGCCGGCTTGAAGACGATGGTGTTACCGGCCGCCATGGCGGGCGCGATCTTCCAGGCCAGCATCAGCAGCGGGAAGTTCCACGGCACGATCTGGCCGACCACGCCCACGGCGCGGTAGTCCGCGAATTCCTCGCTTTGCAGCTCGGCCCAGCCGGCGTGGTGGTAGAAGTGGCGCGCGGCCAGCGGCAGGTCGGCGTCGCGCGTCTCGCGGATGGTCTTGCCGTTGTCCAGGGTTTCGAGCACGGCGAACAGGCGCGAGTGCTTTTGCAGCAGTCGCGCCAGCGAATACAGCACCTTGGCGCGGCCATGGCCACCCAGGGCCACCCAGCCCGGCTGCGCGCGGCGCGCGGCTTCCACGGCGCGGTTCACATCGTCCGTGCTGGCCTGGGTGATCTGGGCCAGTTCCTTGCCGGTGGCCGGGTTGTTGGTGGCGAAGGTCTCGGCCGCCGGCGCGCTCCACGCGTTGTCGATGAACAGGCCGAAGCGGCGCTCATGTTCGTCCAGCCACGCGTTCGCTTCCTTGCTGCTCTCCGGAGAGGGGCCGTAGTCCATGGTCTTGAGGATCTCTTGAATAGTAGGCATGACGATTCCAGGTGCTTAGGGTTGCGCGTGGCGATATGCCGCCGAATAGCCGCCGGTGACGTAGTGTTCCAGCTGGCGTTCGATGTCGGTCAGCAGGCTCGATGCGCCGATGCGGAACAGGTGCGGCTCCAGCCATGCGTTGCCCAGTTCTTCCTTCATCACGGTCAGGTACTGCACCGCGGCGCGCGCGCTCGACACGCCGCCGGCGGGCTTGAAGCCGACCATGAAGCCGGTCTGCTCGTGGTATTCGCGGATCGCGCGCACCATCGTCAGCGCCACCGGGATGGTGGCGTTCACGCCTTCCTTGCCGGTGGAGGTCTTGATGAAGTCGGCGCCGGCCATCATGCACACCCATGAGGCCTTGGCCACGTTCTCCAGGGTCATGAGGTCGCCGGTGGCTAGGATGGCCTTGACGTGGGCTTCGCCGCAGGCCTTGCGGTAGGCGAGCATCTCGTCGTACAGGGCTTGCCAGTTACCGGTAAGGACGTGCTGGCGGGTGATGACGATGTCGATCTCGGTCGCGCCGGCAGCCACGGACAGTTCGATCTCGCGCAGCTTGGTCTCCATGCTGGACAGGCCGGCCGGGAAGGCGGTCGACACCGCGGCGATGGGGATGCGGCCCTTGATGATCTGCGCGGCGGGCGCGATCATCTCGTGGTATACGCACACGGCGCCGGTGGTCAGCCCCTGCACGCCCAGCGCCTCCGCCAGGTCGGAACGCAGCGGACGCAGCGCCTTCATGCACAGGCGCTCGACGCGACCGGGCGTGTCGTCGCCGGACAGCGTGGTCAGGTCGATGCACTGGATCGCCTTGATCATCCACGCGGCCTGGTACTCCTTCTTCGGGCCGCGGCGCGCGCCCAGCGAGGCAGCGCGGCGGTCGGCCGCGTTGCGGTTCACCTTCAGCTGGTTGACCCAGCCCAGGTCGAGGCCCACCGCCTCGTTGCGTTTGAAATCGACAGGATGGGTCATAACAGACTGGTTCCGTTGGAAAGGGGTTTGACGCCGAGATGCTTGGCCAGGGTGGCGCCGATGTCGGAGAAGCTCTCGGCCACCGGCAGCGCGCCCGCCTTCACGCCGGGGCCGAAGAACAGCACCGGGATATGTTCGCGGGTGTGGTCGGAGCCGGTCCAGCTCGGGTCGCAGCCATGGTCGGCGGTGATGACGGCCAGGTCGCCATCCTTCATGCGGGCGAAGAACTCGGGCAGGCGGGCGTCCATCTCCTGCAGGGCGTTGTGGTAGCCCGGGATGTCGCGGCGGTGGCCGAAGGCCTGGTCGAAATCGACGAAGTTCACGAAGGTCAGCGAGTTGTCCGGCGCGCTGTCGGCCGCCTCCAGCAGCCGCTCGAACAGGGCCATGTTGTCCGGGCCCTTGATCACCTGCGTGACGCCCTGGCCCGCGAAGATGTCGCTGATCTTGCCGAGGGCGACCACTTCGCCGCCCGCCTCCCTCACGTGGTCCAGCAGCGTGGGGCTGGGCGGCGCGACGGCGTAGTCGTGGCGGTTGGTGGTGCGCTTGTAGTTGGCGTCGGCGCCGACGAAGGGGCGCGCGATCACGCGGCCGATGTTGTACGGCTTGACCAGTTCATAGGCGATCTCGCACAGCTCGTACAGGCGCTCCAGGCCGAAGTGCTCCTCGTGCGCGGCGATCTGCAGCACCGAGTCGGCCGAGGTGTACAGGATCGGCTTGCCGGAGGCGACATGCTCGTCGCCCAGGCGGTTGATGATCTCGGTGCCGGAGGCGTGGCAGTTGCCGAGGAAGCCGGGCACGCCCGCGCGGGCCTGCAGCGCGTCGGTCAGCTCCTGCGGGAAGGACGGCACGGTCTTGGGGAAGTAGCCCCAGTCGAAGGTGACGGGCACGCCGGCGATTTCCCAATGGCCGGACTGCGTGTCCTTGCCGGTGGAGCGTTCACGGGCCACGCCGAAGGCGCCGGTGAAGCCGTCGCGCTGGCCGAAGCCGTGCGCCCAGCGGCCGGTCGCGATCTGCGCGGCGGCGGCCAGGCCCAGGCGCTCCAGGTTGGGCAGCGTCAGCGGCTTGCCGTTGTCGATGCCCCACTTCGCGATGCTGCCGAAGGTGTCGGCGCCGGCGTCGCCGTACTTGTCGGCGTCCGGCAGCGAGCCGAGGCCGAAGGAGTCAAACAGGAGAATGAATGCGCGGGACATGGTCGCCTCCGAAAAATCAGGTGCGGGCGTAGCGTTCGAGGAAGGCCAGGATCACCTTGACCAGCGATTCGGCGCCGACGGCCGCGTACTTCAGGGTCTGTTCGTGCGACAGCGGGAACGGGGACATGCCCTCGGCCAGGTTGGTGATCACGGACACGCCGGTCACCTTCAGGCCGCAGTGGCGGGCCGAGACGACTTCCGGCACCACCGACATGCCGACGGTATCGGCGCCCAGGGTCTTGAAGGCGCGGATTTCGGCGGCGGTCTCGAAGTTCGGACCGGCGTAGGCGATGAACACGCCTTCGTGCAGGGTCACGCCGATGTCGGCCGCGGTGGCCTTGACCATCTCGCGGATGTCCTTGTCGTAGGCGTTGGCCATGCTGAAGAAGCGCGGGCCGAAACGTTCGTCGTTCGGGCCGATCATTGGCGTGCCGGGCAGGAAGTTGATGTGGTCCGAGATCGCCACCAGCGAGCCTGCGTCCACTTCCGCGCGCAGCGAGCCGGCCGCGTTGGTCACGAACAGCAGCTCGCAGCCGATCAGCTTTAGCGTGCGGATCGCGCTGGTCATCACGCCCATGCCGTAGCCTTCGTAGAAGTGGCCGCGGCCCTTCATGCAGGCCACCTTCACGCCGGCCAGGGTGCCCAGCACCAGCTGGCCCGCATGGCCATGCACGGTGCTGATCGGGAAGCCGGGAAGCTCATCGAAGCCGATGCTCACGGCATCGGTCATCTGGTCGGCCAGCACGCCCAGGCCGGAGCCGAGGATCAAGGCCACGCGAGGCGTGAAGCCCGGTGCGCGCGCTTTGATGATCTCGGCTGCTTCGAAAGGTGTGTTAGAGGACATGAGCATTCCTGAAATGAGGTAAGAGAGGATTATAACTATGCCGGATGGACATTATGTATGGCAAATACCGTTTTTCTTGCCAATTTATATGTGGATGATATAAATTGCCGTGACGGCTGTTGGCCCTTGGCGACGTTTATGCAATATGAATTGACAGCCTAAAAACATCTGTCTAGCATCGAAGACAATTGTTTAAAATCAAGGCCTTTACCGTGTCCGAACCGTCGAAAAAAGAGCAGCTGTACGAGCTCATCCGCGCAAATCCGTTCATCTCGCAGCAGGACCTCGCCGTCCAGCTGCGCCTCTCGCGCTCGGCCGTCGCCGGCTACATCGCCGGATTGATCCGCGAACGGCGCCTGCTCGGACGGGCCTATGTGCTGCCCGATAACCGGCCGATCGTCTGCATCGGCGCGGCCAACCTGGACCGCAAGCTGCGCTCGATCGCCACGCTCAAGCTGGGCACCTCCAATCCGGCGCGCCAGGACGAATCCTACGGCGGCGTCGCGCGCAACATCGCGGAGAACCTGTCCCGGCTCGGCTCGCCCGTCGCCTTGATCACCGCGGTCGGCAGCGACTCGTCGGGGCGCGCCATGCTGGAGCACGCGGAAGCCATGGGCATCGACACCCGCGGCACCCTGCGCGTGCCGGACTGCTGCAGCGGCACCTACACCGCCGTGCTGGACGACCATGGCCAGATGATGCTGGCCCTGGCCGACATGGCGCTGTACGAACAGCTTACTTCGGACTTCATCGTCAGCCGCCAGCCGCAGCGCGCCGCCGCCGCCCTCACTGTGGCGGACATGAACCTGCCGCTCGAGACCCTGCGCACCCTGCTCGACGACGCGATCCGTTACGCCGTGCCGATGGTAATCGTGGCCGTGTCCGAACCGAAGATGGCGCGCCTGCCGCCGGACCTGTCGGGGCTGCGCCTCCTCATCCTCAACCAAGGCGAGCTCGAAGTGCGCATCGGCCGCACCATCGGCAACGACGACGAGATGCTGGCCGCCGTGCGCGAAGTGCAGGCGCAGGGCGCGCAGGATGTGATCGTCACGCGCGGCAAGACCGGCGTGATCTACACCGTCAAGGGCGGCATCGAGCGCCTGGCCGCGCGCGACGCCAACATCGTCGACGTGACCGGCGCCGGGGACGCCTTCGCGGCGGCCGTGTGCTGGTCGCTGTTCCAGGGCAGCGACGACCTCAATCTGGCCTGCCGCCGCGGCCTGCAGCTGTCGGCCATGACGCTCGAATGCGAAGAGACGGTCTGCCCCTACCTCACCAGCGACAGCCTGGAAGACATCCACAATTTCGACTCTCCTCTCAACCAGCTGTTCCAGGACTGAGCATGCACCAGTACCTCCTCTTCTCGCCCGAAGTGGCGCACGCGCGCAGCACAGGCCAGCCCATCGTCGCGCTGGAATCGACCATCATCTCGCACGGCATGCCGTATCCGCAGAACGTGCGCACGGCGCGCGAAGTGGAGCAGATCATCCGCGACGCGGGCGCGGTGCCGGCCACCATCGCCATCATCGGGGGCAAGATCTGCATCGGCCTGTCGGACGAACAGCTCGAGCAGCTGGGCACCGCCAGCGACGCCGTCAAGGTCAGCCGGCGCGACCTGGCCTACGTGCTGGCGCAGGGGCGGCTGGGCGCGACCACGGTCGCCGCCACCATGATCTGCGCGCAGATGGCGGGCATCTCCGTGTTCGTCACCGGCGGCATCGGCGGCGTGCACCGCGGCGCCGAGACCAGCTTCGACATTTCGGCCGACCTGCAGGAGCTGGCCCAGACCAACGTCGCCGTGGTGTGCGCCGGGGTCAAATCCATCCTCGACATCGGTCTCACGCTGGAATACCTGGAGACGCATGGCGTGCCGGTGGTGAGCGTGGACCAGCCGGGCTTTCCCGCCTTCTTCACGCGCGAGAGCGGCTACCAGTCCGACTTCCAGCTCGACACGCCGCAGGAGCAGGCGCGCTTCATCCGCACCAAGTGGGACCTGGGGCTGCGCGGCGGCGTCGTGGTCAGCAACCCCGTTCCGGCGGAATCCGCGATGCCGAAGGAGGAGATCGACCGCATCACCGAACAGGCGCTGCGCGAAGCGGACCAGCAAGGCGTCACCGGCAAGGCCGTCACGCCCTTCCTGCTGGCGCGGATCAAGGACCTGACCGGCGGGCGTAGCCTGGCCACCAACATCGCCCTGGTCAAGCACAATGCCCTGGTGGGTGCGCGCCTGGCGGCCGCGCTGCACGCCCTGCCCCAATAGAGACGCACGATCCGGAGCGCCGCGATGTCCATCGACCTGAAGCAGTTGCGCTATTTTCTCGCCGTCGCCGAGGAGAAGAGTTTCAGCCGCGCGGCGGAGCGCCTGCACATCTCGCAGCCACCTCTGTCGCAGCAGATCATGAAGCTGGAAGCGGAGCTGGGCGTGCGCCTGTTCACGCGCACCACGCGCTCGTTCGAGCTGACGGTGGCGGGACGGGCGCTGATGGGCGAAGCGGCCGACCTGCTCGGACGGATGCGCATGACGATCGACACCATCCGCCAGATCGACCGCGGCGAAGTCGGACGGCTGCGGGTCGGCATCGTCGGCTCCGCGATGTGGGGGCCGATTCCGCGCATGCTGGAGGAGTTCCAGACCACCTATCCACAGGTGACGTGGACCTTGCACGAACTGGGACCGACCGCGCAATTCGAGGCGCTGCGCGCCAAGCAGATCGACGTCGGCGTCTGGCGCGATCCGCGCATGGACGAGGATGAACTTAAGAACGAACACCTGCGCCAGGACCTGATCTTCCGCGAGAACGTGTGCGTGGCGGTGAACGAGCGCCATCCGCTGGCCGCGCGCGAGCACATCGAACTGGCGGACATTGCGGAGGAACCGATCCTCACGCTGGCGCTCGACAAGTCAGCATTTCCGCGCTACCTGCTGCAATGCTGCGTCAAGGCGGGCTTCCAGCCCAAGGTGTTCCAGGAAGCGTCCGAGCCGCAAACGCTGTTGGCCATGGTGGGCGCCGGGCTGGGGGTAACCCTGGTGCCGGAAACAACGGGCCGCATCGGCTGGCCCGGCGTCGTCTTCGTCCCGATCAAGACCGATCCCCCGGCCGCCAACCTGTACATCACCTACACCACGCAAGACGACGCCCCGGTGGTGCGCGCCTTCCTCAACATCCTCAACCGCGACCTCGCCTAAAACCAGGGTCAGGTCGCCCATTGCGTCAAAATTTGCCGAGGCAAATTTTGACGCAATGGGCGACCTGACCCTAGATGTTTGGCCACCAGATGTCAAAGCGGGTCTCGCCGCTGCCGGTGGGTGCGAGGCGGTAGGGCAGGCCGTGGCGCAGCAGGACTTCGCGCACGAACAGCAGGCCGATGCCCTGGCCGCTCTTCTTGGTGGTGAAGAAGGGCGTGAACAGCTGGTGCTGCGGCACGTCGGCCAGGCCATTGCCGGAATCCGTCACCGACAAGCGCACGCCCTGCTCCTCCCGCGCCAGGGCAATGCGCACGTGGCCGTTGCGGCCCACGGCTTCCACCGCGTTCTTGACGATGTTGACCAGCGCTTGCTCCATCAGCTGGCGGTCCAGCAGCTGGTCCGGCACGTCGTCGCAGCGCTCCCATTCGAGCACGATGCCGCTCGTCCGGCACTTCTCGCGGTGCAGCCAGATGATGTCGTCCACCAGCGCCTTCACCGGCACCGGCCGCCGTTCGGGAGCGGGCATCTTGACGACGCGCGTGAAGCGTTCGATGAATTCGCCCAGGCTGGCGTTGCGGCGCTTGACCGCGTCCACGGCGGTGCCGAAGTCCTTGCGGTCCTCTTCCTTCAGCTGCGCGCTGTAGTACGACAACGAGTCGAACACCGAGCCGGTGGCGGCGACCGTGTTGTTCACCTCGTGCGCGAGCACGCGGATCACCTTCTCGTAGGTGGCGCGCTCGGATTGCTCCAACTCCGCCGTCAATTCCTCGGCGATGAGGAAATGGCGCGCGAAGCCGCGGTCGAAGAACTGCCCGCGCTGCACGCGGAGCCGCCGGCCGGCTTCGTCGGCCAGCAGGCGTGCTTCGCCCAGCGGCACCGTCTCGAACTGCTCCAGCAGCGCAGCGCGCTGCGCACCAACACCCAGGAGCGACTGGGCGCTGGCGTTCATCAGGCTCACCTTGCCGTCGAAGTCGAACACGATCACGGCACTCGGCGTCGCTTCCAGCAGCCGGTCCAGGAAGCCTTGCTGTTCGCCGATACGCAGGCGCTCGGCGTGCAGCGCGGCCAGCATGTCGTTAAAGGTGGCGAGAAGCTCGTTCAGTTCCGGCGCCGAGCTGGCCTGCAAACGCGCTGCATAGTCCTGGCCATGCAAAAGTTCCTGGAACAGGCGGGTGTAACCGAGAGGTTCCAGCGCGCGGTCGATGTAGCGATAGCCACCGTACAGGCTCACGGCCAGCAGCAGTTCAACCGCCAGGAACACCGGCGGCCGGTCGAGAAACAGCGCCAGCGAAAACGCCAGCAGCAGCACGTGCAGGCCGACGAGATACAGCACCAGCCGCCCGCGCAGCGTCATGAACCCGAGCCTTCGCCCTGAACCAGGCCATGCCGCTCCAGGCGCCGGTACAGCGCCGTGCGCGACAGCCCGAGCGCGCGGGCCACGCGCGAGATGTTCCCCTGGTGCTGCTCCAGCGCCTTCTCGATCATCAGCTTTTCGACCTGCTCCAGCGTCATGCCATCGACGCCGAGCGCGCCGGCATTCGCATGCTCGTGCTGCGCGGCGGCGGCGAAGTCGGCCTGACCCAGCTCGCTCTTCCCGGACAGGAGAATGGTGCGTTCCACCGCCTGCCGGAGCTGACGGATGTTGCCCGGCCAGGGCTGGGCGGACAGCCACTCCAGCGCCTGGTCCGACACCCCCACCGGCGCCAGTCCATAGCCGGCCGCGACCTGCTCCGCCATGTGACGCACCAGCAGTGGTATGTCGCTACGCCGCTCGCGCAGCGCGGGCAGGCGGATCGTGATCAAGTTGAGGCGGTAGAACAAGTCCTCGCGGAAGTCGCCGGTGGCCACCAGCTCCGCCAGTTCGCGATTGGTGGCGGAGACGATGCGCACGTCCGCTTGCTGCGCGGCGCTCGCTCCCACCGGGCGGTAGCTCTGGTCCTGCAGCACGCGCAGCAGCTTGACTTGATCGGCGCGGTTCAATTCGCCGATCTCGTCGAGGAACAAGGTGCCGCGGTTGGCCGCGGCGACATGCCCGGCGCGGTCGCTCTTGGCGTCCGTGAAGGCGCCGCGCACGTGACCGAACATCTCGCTCTCGAACAGGGTAGGCGGAATTGCGCCCATGTTGATCTTGACGATGGGTTCATCCGCGCGCGGACTGTTGCGATGAATGGCGTCGGCCACCATTTCCTTGCCGGTGCCGCTCTCGCCCAGGATCAGCACCGGGGCGCGGGTGGCCGCGACCTGGCCGATCGTAGCCAGCACCGCCAACAGGCGCGGATGCTCGCCGACGATGCCGCGAAAGTCGAAGCGCTGATCCAGGCCGCGCCGGGTGGCCCGCTCATGCGGATCCTCGGCCGCCGCGTCGAGCGTGGCGCGCACCAGTTCCAGCAGTTGGGTGTTGTCCCAGGGCTTGGTGAAAAAGTTCGCGGCCTGCGCCTTCATGCCGCGCACGGCCAGCGAGATCGAACCCCAGGCCGTCATCAACAGCACCGGCAAGGAGGGATGGACGGCCTTGATCGCGCCGAGCAGTTCCAACCCTTCGTCGCCGCTCGTGGCGAGCGAAAAATTCATGTCCTGCAGGACCAGATCGTACGGTCCGGCCGCCAGCAGCGCCAGTGCCTGCGCGCCGTCGGCGCAGGCATGGGCGTCGTAGCCGTTCTGCTTGAGCAGCAGGACCAGCGAGGCGCGGACGGCGTCGTCGTCGTCGACGATCAGGATGCGGTGCTTGCGGTGGGAATCCATCGTTTCATTCGTAATGCAGCGCCTCGGTCGGGTGCAGGCGGCTCGCGCGCCAGCCGGGGTATAAAGCGCACAGCAAGGATATCAGATAGATCACGAGCGAAGAAACCAGCGCGGCTCCCGCGAACACGCTCCAATTGAGCATGTCGCGCCCCGCGCCGGTGATCGGAATCTGGACCAGCAGCGCCAAGGCCAGGATCACCGCGAGCGTACTCAGGACCAGTTGTTCGGCCACGATCTGACGGTAGATCTGCCCTTCGGTCGCACCCAAGGCGCGGCGCAATCCAATCTCCGGCACCCGCCGCCAGACGCTTTGCCACAACACGCCGAACAGGCCAAAAGCGACCATCAACAACAGGAACACGCCGATCACAGCCGCGACAATCAGCGGAATCATCCCCTCGCGCAGATGTTGCGCGCGCTTCTCGCTCAAAGGCTCCACCGTGAACGACCAGCCGGGGCGGATCTGCTTGAGAACGTGTTCCAGGCGTTCCTGGAATGCGCGCGTTACGCCCGGCTTCAGGCGCAGGACCATGGTCCGCAGGTCGCCCCGCCCGCCGGGCATGAAGCGCTGAATGACGAAGGGTTTCGGCGCTTCGAGTTCCCCTTGGGGCCGGAATTCGTCGACCACGCCGACCACGCGCAGCAGGTTCACCGTGTCGTCGTTGTTGCAGATCTTCTGCCCCAGGGGCGAGCGCTCACCAAACAGGCGCTTGGCCATGCTGCGGTTGATGACGGCAAGACGTTCGGTAGATGAATCGGATTCCAGGAACGCGCGGCCTTCTTCGACCGGGACGCGCAGCACCCGCATGGCGCCCACATCCGCCTGGATCGAGGCCGCGTCGAACTGGCCCGAGCGGTCGGCATGGGCAAAGCCTGTGCTCATCGATGAATTGTCGAAGGGGGAAAAGGTGAGGAAGCCGACGCTCTCCACTTCCGGCAGGCTGCTCACGGTACGCCGGAACTGGTCGATCGCGTCCGGATCGGCCGTCACCGCGGTGCTGTCCGGCCGTTCGATGGCAACCGACCACACGTCCTGGTAGTCCATCCCGATCGGCTGCCGGTAAACCTGCGCATTGCGCACCGCGATCGCCGCGACGGCGAAGATGACCACGAACGCCAGCAGGATCTCCAACGTCAACAGGGTATGGTGCAGCTTGCGCTTCCACACCAGCTTGAAGATATGGCGCAGCATCAGGCAATTCCTTTCAAAGCGTGGACTGGATCGAGACGCGCCATTTTCCAGGCCGGGACGACGCCGGACAGCACGCCGAAGACGGCAGCGATGATCAGCCCGAGGGCGAACACCGTGAAGTTGATGTTCAACTTGAGGTAGGGGATGATGTCGGCGGCATTGAGCCACATGAGCACAAGCTGGGCGCACAGCAGCCCAATCAGGCCGCCGGCCAGGCATAGCAGGACGTTCTCGACGATGAACTGCACGACCAGCTGGCGGTTGGTGGCGCCGAACGCCTTGCGCACGCCGATCTCCGCGCTGCGCTCCATGATGCGTCCCACGTTCAGATTGACCAGGTTGAGCGCCGGCAGGAGCATAAACAGCAGCATGGCGCCGCCAATCAGGGCCAGCAAAACGGATTCGCCCGCGTCCTCCTGCGTATCGTTGCCCAGAAGCCCCCGGGCGAACATTTCGAGCTTCGAATCGCCCCAGAAATAGGCCTTGCTCCATTCCTTTGGATCGTCGGACTGCACGGTCCGGGCCGCGCTGGCGATGGCGCGCTGGACCCGCGGCAGGTCGCCCGTGTCGCGGACCAGCACCAATCCCGTGAAGCCGCCGTCCAGCGACTGGCGATAGGCGGTGGACGGGTAGGTCGTTACCGGCACCCAGATATCGGCATACGCATTCACGTGCAGGACATTCTCCACCACACCGATGATGCGGAATGCCTGGCCTGCGGCGTTCAAGCTCTGGCCCACCACGTCGATGGAGCCGAACAGTCGGCGCGCGGTGCTCTCGTTGACCACCGCCACGTAGCGGCCCTGCGCCACGTCGTCGGACGTCGGCAGCGTGCCCCTGACGACGTTAAAGTCCAGGATGTGCCAATACGCGGCATCGGCACGCCGCATGACGGCCTGGCTGATTTGCCCCGCGCGGAAGACCGAGACGTTCTGCGGCCCGGATATCGCCGCCACGGCTTCGACGCCGGGGATCGTGCGCAGGTAGCGGTCCACGATCCTGTAGCCGATCGGCGAACGGTGCGTCGAAGTATGCTCCGCGTTCGTCAACGTCAGGCTCGACACCTGCAGCATGCGGTCGTTCTTCCGTTCGACTCCGCTTGGGAAGAAGGCATATTCCAGCAGCGAAGTCACGACCAGCAGCACAACGAGCGTCAGGACAATGCAGGTCAGGTTGATCGCCGTGTACAGCTTGCGGCGCGTGAAGACCTTCCACGCGGTGAGCAGATAGTTTCGGAACATGGCGGCTCCTTACGCGACCAGCTGGCCGTCGAACACGCGCACGATGCGGCTGGCCTGGCGCGCCTGGCGCTCGTCGTGGGTCACCATGACCACCGTCGTACCCTCGCGATTGAGCTTGAGAAGGATGTCCATCACCTCCTCGCCCATCTTGCTATCGAGGTTGCCGGTCGGTTCGTCCGCCAGCAGCACCTGCGGGTCGCCGACGATGGCGCGGGCGATGGCCACGCGCTGCTGCTGGCCGCCGGAGAGCTGGTTCGGATAGTGCTCCATGCGCGCCCCCAACCCTACGCGCGAGAGCGCGGCCTCGGCCAGCTTGCGCCGTTCGGAGGCCGAGGTGTTCCGGTACAGGAGCGGCAGTTCGACGTTGTCGATCACGCGCAGGTCGTTAATCAGGTGGAAGCTCTGGAACACGAAGCCGAAGGTACGGTTGCGCAGGCGCGCCAGTTCCTTGTCCTTGCGTGTGGCGATCGCCTTGCCAGCCACTTCCACCGTGCCGCCGCCGGGCCGGTCCAACAGACCGATGAGGTTCAGCAGCGTGCTTTTTCCGCAGCCGCTGGGACCCATGATGGCCACGAATTCGTCGCGCCCGATCTCGAGGTCGATATCGCGCAGGGCGAGGGTTTCTACCTTGTCGGTGCGGTAGGTCTTGCTCACTTTATTCAGCTTGATCATTGCGGGTCCTGGGTTCAATCGTTGATGCGGAGGGTGTCGATGTTCTTGTAGCGTTTCATGTCGGAGACGATCAGCCGGTCGCCTTCGCGCGCGCCGTGCACGATCTGGACCGCCTTGCCGTCGCTGCCACCGACGTCGATGATGGTGCGCACGGCCCTGGCGCCGTCGATGCGGAAGATGGATTGCGGTCCGGTCCCGTTGAAGGCCGGCCCGGCGGCGGCAACCAGCGTGTTCGCGGCGCTGCCGGTCACGATCCAGGCGTCCACGCGCAGCTTGTTGCGCAGGAGCGGATGATTCGGCTGGTCCAGCGCGGCCAGCACTTTCATCGTGCCGTTCTGGATTTCGGGCAGCACGGTCTGCACCTTGCCGGTCAGGACCTGACCGCCCTGCTCGATGCGCACCGCCTGGCCGGCGGCCAGGCGGTTGGCGTGGAAGTCCGACAGGGTGGCTTCGACCTTGAAGTTGGACAGGTCGGATACGCGCGCCACCAACTGGCCGGCGTTCACGCTCGCGCCCTCATCTTCGACGATCGTGGTCAGCACGCCCGCGAACGGCGCGCGCACCTGGGCCTGGGCCAGGCGGTCCTCCTGCTGCGCAAGCTGCTTTTGCAGGATCGCCTTTTGCAGCCGCGCGCCGTCGATGGCGGTGTTGGTGGCACGGCGCGTATCCTCGATCTGCTCGCGCTGCTGGCGCAGCTGCACCTGAATGCGCGCGACGTTCAGTTCCGCCGTCAACATGTCCTCGCCCGAGACGGCGCCGCTGGCGCGCAAAGCCTGGTAGCGCTGCCACTTGGCCTGGGCGCTGCGCAGGTCCAGCTCCAGCAGCTCGATGGCGCTGACGATCTGCTTGCGCTTCTGTTCCAGGTCCAGGGTCAGGGCGGCGATCCTGTTTTCCTGCTGCGCGAGCTGTTCCTTCACACTCTCGATGCCCAGGCGGATCTCCTTGTCGTCCAATTGCAGCAGCACTTCGCCGGCCACGACTTGCTTGCCCGGCTTGGCGAATACCTTGGCCACGCGCGTGGTGGCCGGGCTGGTGACGCTCTCTTCGTGCACCGGCACCACGGTGCCGGTGGCGGAAATGGCGTTGGCCAGCGCGCCGCGCTGGACCAGGGCGACCACCACGTCCTTGAGGTCGATGGCGGGGCGGATCGCACGGTTCAGCGCCCACGCGCCGGCGCACACGCTGGCGAGGATGGCGACGGCGGCAAGCATCCGCAGGCGGCGGCCGCGCCGGAGGGAGTCGGGATTGATAGGCTGGTCCATGCCTGCTTTATTGCAAGCAGCGTGCCAGCCCCGCGCCAGAGGGGAATCTGCCGTTTTCGCCAGGTTTTGATGTACCGGCGCGGGCAGGGGTGTCCGGAACCGGACACCCCTCTTACGCGGAACGCGCCGCCAGGCCTTCGGCCCGCTGCAGGCGCGGGTGAACCATCGGCACCGTCAGCATGGTGCTGGCCACCGCCATCAGCAGCAGGGCGGTAAAGGTCTCGCTGGTGATCAGCGACTTATCGAGCAGGATATTGACGAAGATGATCATGATCAGCGCCTTGGTCTGGAGCAGCCAGCCGATGATGGCGGCTTCCCCTGCCGCCCAGCCCAGAACGCGTCCGGCCAGGCGCACTCCCGCCAGCTTGCCGGCCACCGACGCCGCCAACAGGGCCGCGGCGGCGACCAGCACGGCCGCGCCGCCCAGCGCCCAGTTGGTCTTCAAGCCGGTGGAGAGGAAAAACACGGGCATCATCACCAGCAGCACGTGGTGACGCAGCTGGTCCAGCTTGCGCTGGTCGAACCAGTGCGCGTCCAGCACCGCGCCGGCGAGGAAGGCGCCGACCATGAAATGCAGACCGGACCAGTCGGCGGCAAACGCGCAGGCGGCCAGCCAGACCAGGCTCGCCGGCCAGCGGTCGCGCTCCTCCAGCCACGCCATCAGCTTGCGGCAGGCGATGGCGGCCAGCGCGAACGCGAACAGAAAGCCCAGCTGGCGGCCGACGCAGTCCCAGTCCATCAGGATTACGGCCAGCACGCCCCAGATGGCGACGTCGTCCAGGCTGGCGTAGCGCAGGATGCGCTGGCCGATCGGCTGGCGCAGGATCTCCAGCTTCTCCATCAGCAGGATCAGGATCGGCAGCGCGGTGACGGCGCAGGCCATGCCGATGCCGAGCACGAACTGCCAGCCCTGCGCGGCGGATCCGATCCAGCCGGCTTGGCCGAGCATCGCCAGCGCTACGGCGCAGCCGGCGGCCAGCGGCGTGCCGAGCGCCAGGCCGGCCGTGATGACGCTCTCGCGCAGGTGGCGGCGGGCCTTGCCCAGGTCCAGTTCGACGCCGGCGATCATCACGAACAGCATGACGGCCCACCAGGCGATGCCGTTCAGGGCGGCCACCACCTGCGGGTTGAACACGAATTGATAGTAGCCGGGGAAGGCGCGTCCGAGGATGCCGGGGCCGAGCACGATGCCGGTCAGGATCTGCACCACCACCAGGGGCGCGAAATAGTCGGTCTTCCCGATCCGCCAGATCAGCCACGGGACCGTGAAAATGATCAGCATGGCGATCAGGAAGACTTCGGTGGTGCTCATGGCGCGGCGGTGATGGTAGGGGAACTACAAGTTACCATCTTTACGCCAAAAACAAAACCAACATGCGCCCGCCATCCCCGCGGAGGCGGGGACCTCTGGTCGGAGCCGGAGTCGGATACGGTGGATCGGCTTCGGCGCTTACCAGGGGTCCCCGCTTTCGCGGGGATGACGGGTGGGACGTCAGAAGTTGGCGCGGAACTGTACGCCCAGCGTGCGCGGCTCGTTGACGATGCCGGTCAGGTTGTTGAAGTCGATCGCGGCCACCACCTGCTGCTTGTCGGTGATGTTGCGCGCGAAGGCGGCGACTTCATACTTCCCTTCGTTCCACTTGTAGCCCAGGCGCAGGCCGCCTTCCAGCAGCGACTTGGCGCGGTACTCCTTGGCTTCGTACAGGAACATGTTGTATTCGCTGCGGTACGCCCAGTCGGTGAAGGCGTAGAACTCGCCGTCGCCCATCGGCCGCGAATAGCGCAGGGTGAAGTTGGTCTCCCACTTCGGCGCGCGCGGCAGCGGATTGCCGTCGATGTTCGCGGTGCCGGCGAACGGGCCGGCCGGGTCGGTCACCGTGCAGCCGCTTTGGCCATTGTTGAAGCCCACATTGCCGCAATAGGCCACGAACAGGTTCGGGTCGCGGATCTCGGTGTCGTTGTAGCTGGCGCCGAGCGTCGCGCGCCATTCGTCGGACAGGATGGCCTGGAAGTCCAGCTCCACACCCTGGCCCACGGCCTTCTTCGCGTTCACCAGGCGGTTCTGGTTGACCGAGCCGCTGCCGGCGGTCAGCTGCAAGTCCTTGACCTCATAGTGGAACACGCTGGCCGACAAGCGCGCGCGGCGATTGAACAGGTCCTGCTTGATGCCGGCCTCGAACGAAGTCGCATGCTCGGAGCTGGCCACCGAGATCGTGTCCGCGAACAGGATGCGGCCCTGGATCGACGGCGCGCGGTAGCCGGTGGCGGCGCGGGCGAACAGGTTGGTGTCCTTGGACAGCTCATAGGTGCCGGACAGGTCCCAGCTGGTGTTGGTGGCGCTCGGGTGCGCGGTCAGCGGGCCGACGCCCGGGCCGTTGTCGCCCGTGTTGACCAGGCGCGAGGCGTCGAAGTCCTTCTTGTCGTCCGTGTAGCGCACGCCGGCGCGGATCTTGAACTGGTCGTTGACGGCGTAGTTCACGGAGCCGAACAGCGCCCAGGACTTGGCATGCTGGTGCTGCACCGCGTAGCCGTGCTGGTTGTTGCCGTTCTGGGTGTCGTAGTTGAAGCTGTCGACCTGGATGTCTTCCTTGAAGTAGTAGGCGCCGCCGATCCACTGCAGCAGGCCCTTGTAGTTGGACTCGACGCGGAATTCCTGGGTCACCTGCTTGTGGTCCGGCATGCCGTCCGCCGTCTCCGCGGTGAACGGGATGAAGGCGCCGTACGGGCCGGTCGGCTGGTTCGGCTTGGCGCAGAACAGGGAGCAGCCGTAGCCGCCGTCCACGTCGCCCCAGCTGAAGAAGGTCGCGCGCTCGACACCGGTGATCGAATGGATGGTCAGGTCGTCCAGGTTCCACTTCAGGCGGATGCTGGCGCCATTGTTGGTCAGGGTCTGCTTGTTGCCGCCGTCGGTCGGGTAGTAGTCGTAGCGGAAACCGTCGATCAGCTCGTTGGTGCCCTTCTTGATGATCCCGGCGCGGAACAGAGTCGCGTTGCCCTTCATGTCGCGGTTGTGGACATTGAACAGGGCCGTGAAGTCGCGGTTCTTATATTGCAGCTGGATGCGGGCGGCATTGTCGTCGTAGCCTTCGAAGTCCTTCACCGGCGCACCCGCGATGTCGTTGTGGACGCGGGTGTTGCGGTGCTGCGCGAGCAGCGACACGCGCATGGCCCACTGGTCGTTCAGCGGGACGTTCAGCGCGCCCTCCAGATTGATGGCGCCGTAATTGCCGAAACCGGCCACGCCGTAGCCTTCGTAGCGGTTGACCGGCTTGGCGGAGTCGAACTTGATCACGCCGGCGGGGGAGTTACGGCCGAACAGGGTACCCTGTGGGCCGCGCAGCACCTCCACCTGGTCGATGTCGAACACGGGGAAGCCCTTGAGCATCGGCGATTCGAGCACGATGTCGTCGTACACCAGGCCCACCGGCTGGGACGCGTTCAGGTCGAAGTCGGTGTTACCCAGGCCGCGGATGTAAAAGCGCGGGAAGGAGCGGCCGAAGTCCGACTCCACGTTCAGCGACGGCGAGCGGCCGGCCAGGAAGCGGATGTCGGCGCCGCCCGAGGTGAGCGTGTCCAGCTTCTCGCCCTTGAGGGTGGTAATCGCCATCGGCACGTCCTTGATGTTCTCCGCGCGGCGCTGCGCGGTCACGATCACGGTCTCGAGCTGGCCGCTCTGGGCTTTGGCGTCATCGGCCGGCTTGGCGGCGTCCTGGGCGAAGGCGATGACGGGAAAGGCGCTGGCGATGGCTGCCGCCAACAGGGTGATTTTCGACATTGGGGTTTCCTTCATTATTAAAGTTATGGCCAAGAATTAGTCATCCTAGCACGGGAAAATTGACAGATGGGTCACACGAAATTTATTCAATGTTGATATAAATAAGTAAGCAAAAACATATTTGCCCTATGTATGTGGGCTGTTGCATAGTCTTCCTTTCCACCTTTCCAGGCTTCCCTGGGAGGCCAGAACGACAACAAGCCCGGAGACGGCGAAACCGTGCGATTCGCACCACAATGCTGCCGTTGCATCCGTGCCACAGAGACATGACGACTACCAGCGCCACCGCCAGCCGGCTGCAAGCCGTGGCTGCCCTGGGCCAGCAGATCTGGCTCGATAACCTCTCGCGCGACCTGCTCGCTTCCGGCGAACTGGCACGCCTGATCGAGGACGACGGCATCCAGGGCGTCACCTCGAACCCGGCCATCTTCCACCAGGCGCTCCAGAGCGCGGCCTACCGCGCCGCCCTGCCCGCCGTGCGCGCCCTGCATGCCGATCCCGAACGCCGCTTCGAAGCCCTGGTGCTGCCCGACGTGCGCCTGGCCTGCGACCTGTTCGCGCCGCTGTATTCCAGCAGCGAGGCGCGCGCCGGCTTCGTCAGCTTCGAGGTTTCGCCCGACCTGGCGCACGACACGGCCGGCACCGTGGACGCCGCCCGGCGCCTGTGGGCCGCCATCGGCAAGCCGAACGCGATGATCAAGATTCCCGCCACGCCGGCCGGCATCGCCGCACTGGAAGAAGTGATCTACGCCGGCATCAACGTCAACGTGACCTTGATCTTCACCCAGCGCCAGCTGGCCGCCGTGCGCGCCGCGCACCGCCGTGGCCTGGCGCGCCGTCTGGAAGCGAAACTGTCGGTGCAGCGCATCGCCAGCGTGGCCAGCGTCTTCATCTCGCGCGTGGACGCGGCGGTGGACGCGCTGCTGCCGGCGTCCGCCGCCCACCTGCGCGGCCGGGCCGCCATCGCCCAATCCCGCCTGGCCTACGCCGACTGGCGCGCCGACCACGGCTTCGGCGTGTTCGCGGCCTTCGGCGCCACGCCCCAATGGCTGCTGTGGGCCAGCACCGGCACCAAGGATCCCGCCATGCGCGACGTTACCTACGTCGAGCAGCTGATCGGCCCGGACACGGTCAACACCGTCCCCGGTCCGACCCTCGCCGCCTTCCGCGATCACGGACAGGCGCAACCCACTCTGGTCGGCTCGGAAGACCAGGCGCGCACTGTATTAACGCAGCTCGCGCGGCTCGGCATCGACCTCGACACAATTGGTAACGACCTGCTGGCGACGGGCCTGCGACAATTCGAACAGGCCCACCGCAATTTGCTGGCTTTGACTAGTTAGCCGGGTACAATAACGGAATTCCCAGGAGTCCCTACATGAAATTCAAGCACCTCTGCATCCTCGTTTCCGCGCTGTGCGCATCGGCTGCCGCGGCAGCCGCCGAGCCCAAGCTCGCCATCGTGTACGACGCGGGCGGCAAGTTCGACAAGTCCTTCAACCAGTCCGCCGCCGAAGGCGCCGCGCGCTTCAAGAAAGAGACCAACATCGGCTACTTCGAAGCGCAAGCCTCGTCGGACACGCAATCGGAGCAGGTGCTGCGCGGCCTGGCGCGCAAGCACATGGACCTGATCGCGGCGGTCGGCTTCTCGCAGGCCAAATCGGTGGCCAAGGTGTCCAAGGAATTCCCCAAGACCCGCTTCGTGCTGATCGACGGCGAGGCGCCCGGCGCCAACGTGAACTCGGTCGTATTCAAGGAAGAGGAAGGTTCGTACCTGGTCGGCGTGGCCGCCGCCATCGCCTCCAAGTCCAAGAAGATCGGCTTCGTCGGCGGCATGGACATCCCCTTGATCCGCGCCTTCTCCTGCGGCTACGCCCAGGGCGCCAAGGCCACCAACAAGAAGGTCGAAGTGTTCTCCAACATGGTCGGCACCACCGCCGCGGCCTGGAACGATCCGGCCAAGGGCGGCGAGCTGGCGCGCGCGCAGTTCGACCGCGGTGTGGACGTCGTGTTCGCCGTGGCGGGCGGTTCCGGCATGGGCACGCTGCAGCAGGCCAAGGAAAAAGGCAAGCTGGCCATCGGCGTGGACTCGAACCAGAACTACCTCCATCCGGGCACCATGCTGACCTCCATGGTCAAGCACGTGGACAACGCCATCTACGACGAATTCACGAAGATGAAGAACGGCACCTGGGCCGCCGGCACCACCCACAAAGGCCTGAAGGAAGGCGGCGTGGACTGGGCCCTGGACCAGGACAACCGCAAAGTCGTCACGCCGGAAATCGAGAAGAAGGTCAATGAAGCGAAGGCTGCGATCGTGAACGGCAAGATCAAGGTCATCGACTCGCGCGTGACCGGCAGCTGCCCGGTCTGATCCCACCACGTCACGCCACAGCGCGCCGCTCGGGCTTTGCCTGCCGGCGCGCTTTCACTACCCACTACCTATGCAGCCAGCTGTTGAATTTCGCAATATCAGCAAGGCCTTCGGGGCCGTGCAGGCGAACGCGGACGTCAGCTTCTCGATCGCCAAGGGCACCATCCACGGCGTGATCGGGGAGAACGGCGCCGGCAAGTCGACCCTCATGAGCATCCTGTACGGCTACTACAACGCCGACAGCGGCCAGCTTCTGATCGACGGCGAGGAGCGCTCGATCCGCACCAGCCACGAGGCGATCGCGCTTGGTATCGGCATGGTGCACCAGCACTTCATGTTGGTCGATAACTTCACGGTGCTGGACAACGTGATGCTGGGCAGCGAAGGCGGTTTCAAGCTGGCGGCGCAGCGTGCGCAGGTGGAAGCCAAGCTGCGCGAAATCTGCGAACGCTACAACCTGCAGCTCGATCCGCTGGCCAAAATCGAGGATCTGTCCGTCGGCGCCCAGCAGCGCGTCGAGATCCTCAAGCAGATCTACCGCAGCGCCGAGATCCTGATCCTGGACGAGCCGACCGCCGTGCTGACCGCCCAGGAGACCGCGTCCCTGTTCGAGATCCTGCGCTTGTTCAAGGAGCAGGGCAAGACCATCATCCTGATCACCCACAAGCTGGGCGAGATCATGGAGATCACCGATAACGTGACCGTGATGCGCGCGGGCCGCGTGGCCGGCGCCGTCGTCACCGCCGAGACTTCGAAAGAGGAATTGGCGCGCCTGATGGTGGGCCGCCCGATCCAGAACGAGCTGCCGCGCGCCGCCTACGACCCCGGCGCCACGGTGCTGGAGGTGGACGGCCTGCATCTCGAAGACGCCAACAAGGTCAAGCTGCTGGACGACATCCGCTTTTCTCTGCGCGCGGGCGAGATCGTGGCCATCGCCGGCGTGTCCGGCAACGGCCAGAGCGAATTGATGGAGATCCTGTCCGGCATGCGCCTGCCCACCGGCGGCAAGGTGCGCTTCCTCGGCCAGGAGCTGCCCTTCGCGGGCCGCGGCGACGCCGACGGCCTGCCCAAGGTGCTGCGCCGCCTCGGCATCGGCCACGTGCCGGAGGACCGCCTGCGCGACGGCGTGATCAAGGACTTCTCGGTCGAACAGAACACGGTGTTCGGCTACCAGGACCAGGTGAAGAACCGCTGGGGCCTGTTCAACTTCAAGACCATCAAGGAGCGCTGCGCCGGTCTGCTCAAGGCCTTCGACGTGCGCCCGAATAATCCGGACCTGCGCATCGGCCTGCTCTCCGGCGGCAACCAGCAGAAGGTGGTCATCGCGCGCGAAGTGGCGGCCGCGCCCAAACTGATGCTGGTCGGCCAGCCGACCCGCGGCGTGGACATCGGCACCATCGAGTCGATCCACACCCAGCTGCTCAAGATGCGCGACGAAGGCGTGGCGATCCTGCTGGTCTCCGTCGAACTGGAGGAAGTGCGCGCCCTGGCCGACCGCATCGTGGTCATGTCGGGCGGCCGCATCACCGGCGAATTGAAGATCGAGGAATTCGATACGACCCGTATCGGCCTCCTGATGGGAGGCATGCACAAGTCATGAAAAAAACCGAACTGCCACGCTGGGCCACGGCCTTCGCCCTGCCCGTCCTGAACCTGCTGTCGGCGCTGCTGGTGGCGGCGCTCGTGATCCATCTGCTGGGCGAAGACCCGCTCAATTCGCTGCGCATCCTCGTCAACAGCGCCGTGGTCAATCCCGAGGGCCTGGCCTATACCCTGTTCTACGCTTCGACCTACATCTTCACGGGCCTCGCGGTGTCGATCGCGATGAAGGCGGGCCTGTTCAACATCGGCGCCGAAGGCCAGATGTACGTGGGCGGCCTGGGCCTCACCGTCGCGGCGCTGGCCTTCGACGCTTCGCTGCCGGCCTGGCTCCTGATCCCGGCCGCCATGCTGGGCGCCGCCGTCTTCGGCGCACTGTGGGCCTGGCTGCCCGGCTACCTGCAGGCCAAGCGCGGTTCGCACATCGTGGTCACGACCATCATGTTCAACTTCATCGCCGCCAGCCTGATGAACTTCGTGATCGTGAAGTATTTGATCCCGGAGGGCGAGCAGAACCCCGCCTCGCGCGTGTTCGCGGACGCGGCCTTCATGCCGCGCCTGAACACCCTGTTCCCGATCCTCGGCGAGGAGAGCCCGCTGAACGTGAGCTTCCTGGTCGCCATCGCCGCATTGGTCGTGTATGGCATCGCCGTGTGGCGTTCCGCCTGGGGCTACGAGCTGCGCGCGACGGGCCTGAACCAGAACGCGGCCCACTACGCCGGCGTCAAGATCAGCCGCATGATCATCGTGACCATGCTGATCTCGGGCGCCCTGGCGGGCCTGGCCTCGGTCAACTCGATCCTCGGCTCGACCCACTACCTGAGCCTGAACTTCCCGGCTGGCGCCGGCTTCGTCGGCATCGCCATTGCGCTGATGGGACGCCAGCATCCGGTCGGCATCTTCCTGTCCTCGGTGCTGTTCGGCGCGCTGATCCAGGGCGGCTTCGACCTGTCGCTGGAAAAGCCGAACATCCCGGTCGAGACCTTCATCTTCATCCAGGGCCTCATCATCCTGTTCTGCGGCGCGATGGAGAACCTGTACGCGCCCGCGCTCCTGAAGCTGATTAACCTTCGCAAGGCCTGACCATGCTTGACGACTTCCACATTGCCAGCATCCTTGTGTCCACCGTGCGCAACGCGCCGGTGCTGCTGTTCGCGGCCATGGCGGGCCTGTTCGCCGAACGCAGCGGCGTGATCGACCTTGCCCTCGAAGGCAAGATCCTCGCCAGCGCCTTCGTCTCCGCCGCCGTCGCCTACACCACGCAGAACCCGTGGTACGGCGTGGCCGCCGCGATGGCCGTGTCGTCCCTCATCGGCCTGCTGCAAGGCTTCGTCAGCATTACGCAGAAGGGCAACCAGCTGGTGGCGGGCATCGCCATCAACATCGCCATGAGCGGCCTGACCTTCGTGCTGGCCCAATACTTCTTCCAGCAAGGCGGCCGCACGCCGGACCTGGGCGACTTCCGCCTGCACGACATCGTGCTGCCGGGCGCCGCCGCGCTGAAGGACGTGCCCTTCCTGGGTTGGTTCTACCGCAAGCTGATCGGCGGGCATTCGCTCCTGGTCTATGCCGCCTTCGCGCTGATTCCGGTCGTGCACTGGGTCGTGTACCACAGCCGCTTCGGCCTGCGCCTGCGCGCCTGCGGCGAGAACCCGCACGCGGCCGACGCGGCCGGCGTGTCGGTCGAGCGCACCCGCTACCTGGCCATGTTCCTGGCGGGCCTCCTGTGCGCGTTCTCGGGCGCTTACCTGTCCATCGTGCAGAGCGGCTTCTTCCTGCGCGACATGTCGGCTGGCGCGGGCTACCTGGCCCTGACCGCCCTGGTGTTCGGCAACTGGCGCCCGGCCTACACGGCCATGGGCTGCGTGATGTTCGCCTTCTTCAACGCGCTGCAGATCCAGATGGAAGGCGTGGACCTGCCGCTGGTCGGGCGCATCCCGGGCTCCCTGATTCAGATGATTCCCTACGTCGTCACGGTGATCGTGCTGGCCGGCTTGATGGCCAAGTCGGTGGCGCCGAAGGCAATCGGCAAGCCCTTCGTCAAGTCGCGCTGATTGCACCACCGTCATCCCGCGCACGGGGGGACCTCTGCGCTTCAATGCAGCGTCCAGCTTCGCACCAGGGCCCCCGCCTTCGCGGGGATGACGGTTGCTGCTAGTCGTGCGCAGCGATGCTGGCGCGGGCCAGCACCCAGGACAGGCCGATGCCACCCGCGAACCCGTGACCCCGCAGATGCAGCGGGCTACCGGTGTTCGCTGCAGCAGCGAAATTTTCGTAGCGCGTGTAGGCATACAGGCGCAGGTCGCGCCCGATCTTCCAGGAACCGCTCGCACCAAGACGCCATTCGATCAAGCCAGCATCGGCTGCATACGCCGCCCGGTCGGGTGTCGCGTAGATTGGCGCCACTTCGTAGAAATAGCGGTTGATGGCGCGATCTCCCAACGCCGCCGCGACATGCAGGTCGGCGTTCCAGCGATCATCCGGTCCTTTGATTTCCCACAGCAGGCGCGGCTCGGCGATCCAGCCGCGCTTGCGGATGCCGCCGCGCGCTTCGAGCACAGCGCGCAGCGGCAAGTCGAACCAGAGCTGTCCCTCGGGCGCGGGGCGCGTCAGCTTGAAGCGCACGCGAGGGCCGAACTCGCCCAGAGGGCCAAGGTTGGGCATGCCGCGACGCGCAGCGATGTCGTCCGAGCGCGCCGGCAGTGAAGCGGCGAATCCCAGATCGAATTCCACCCGGTCACTCTTGAGCAGGCGGGCGCCGATGCCGTCCTGGTCGGAGCGCAGGATGCGGCCACGGTAAATCAGATAGGGAAAAGGGATGAAGCGGGAGGAGCGCTCCGCGGCGCCGGGATAGGCCGGGGTGCCGACCACCCCGCCGATCACGCCGGCTTCCCACAGCGGCAGCGGCGCCGCGCCCGCCGGCAGGGTGGCCGCGGCTGACAACAGGAGGATGGCAGGCTTGATCATGGCGGCAGGCGCAGAGAACCAGCCCCCATGATAGCCGCCTTCCGCACGGCGGCGCGCCGTGCTCAGGACTGCGGGAAGATGGCCTGCAGCACCTGGGCCAAATGGTAACCCGCCTTTACCAGCTGGGTGCGCGCGATGTCGGAGCTGGGCACCGGATAGTTGGCCGGCACTTCCAGCGGCCAGGTGTAATAGACCTCGCCCTTCTTGGACACCTGCTGCGTGATCGCGCCCGGCACCACGTCGGCGTAGGCCAGCTTGGCCACGGCCAGCGCGTCGTCGGCCCACTGGTAGGGCCAGGTGGACAGTTCGCCCGTGTTCTTCGCCACGTCGAACTTCCGTTCGATCATGAGCTGCGCGAACTTGTCGGGCGACTTGGTGCCCGAGCGGCGGAACGCGTAATCGACCGCCACGCCGTCCCAGTACGAGTGGAACGGCCGGGTCAGCGCCTGCGGCACGCCTTCCTTGACCGCCTTCGGTTCGCCCGGCGGAATCTGGGCCGCCACGGCCAGTGCGTCGATCTTCGCGTTCTCCAGCAGGAAGCTGTTCCCGCCGCGCGAATCGAACACCGTCACGTTGTCCAGCTGCGCCTTGGTCTGCGGATTGGCGAACTTGCCGTCCTTGCCGACGTAGGCCGCGCCCACGTGCAGCGGCTGGTGGATGTCGCCCGTCATGTGAGTGAGCAGGATCAGCGCCTGGCGCTTGGTGAAGTGGTGCGGGTTGGAGGCCTCGTCGGTCTTGCCCTGCAGGGCCGCGATGCACTGCTTGAGGGTCTGGACGATGTCGTCGTCGGCCGTGCCCACGCCGCCGTCGTGGTAGTGCGCGTGCTGGAACGGCACGTCCGTGTAGTGGTATTCGCTGTGCTTCGGATTGGACTGCACGTAGGCGATCATCTCCGGCGACTGGGGACCGCAGTAGTTACCCTTCACGCAGTCCGGCCAGTTGGCGATCGATTCGAGCGTCTCGCCGGGCAGAAGGATCTGGTCGATCTGCTTCTGCGCGAGCGTGCCTTTCAACAGCTTGTCGGCGATGGCGCCGACGGCCCGGTGTCCGGCCGGGCCCCAGGCCATGGCGTTGGAGGCGGCGAGCGCGCCGGTAAGCGCGACGGCGATTGCGATTTTCTTCATGGTGCTTCCTTCTTGGGTTCGCCGGCTTTGTTCGGCTTCGGGTAATTCTTGTTGATGTCGAGCGGAGCCGCGTAGGCCGAGGTCCATACCTGCTCTTGCATGCGCGCCACGCGCGCGGCCATGGCGGGATCACGCACGATCACCTCCAGGTTGCGCGAGTTGTCGAAATAGCCGCCGCTCCAGTTGCTGGTGCCGATCCAAGCGGTCGCGCCGTCGATCACCATGGTCTTGCTGTGCATGACGCGCGCGAACGGCACTGGGCCGCCCGACCACGCCGGCAGCGTCACGATCCGCACCTGCACGTTGGGCACGAGGGCGAGGCTTTTCAAATAGTCGATGGCGGGCTTTTCGGTGTTCCAGTTCGACACCATCAGCCGCACCCGAACGCCGCGCGAGGCGGCCGCGCGCAAGGCGGTGTCGATGGTGGCGTAGTAAGGGCGCGCGCCGCCCTCGCCGTAGCCCAGGGGCGCGTAATCGAGCAGCTGCACGCGCACTTCCTGTTTGGCCGCGGCCAGCAGCGCGACCAGCGTCGCTTCGGAATCGGCCACGCCGGGCGGGTTCCAGGCGGCCGGGCTGGCCACGAGCTGGATGGTGCCCGCTTCCGGCGCGACCAGGCTATGGCCCGCCGGCGCGACCGCTGCGCCCGCGGCCAGCTGCGCCTGGTTGCGCCAGTCCTGCTCGAAGATCGCGTGCACCTGGGACACCACGCCCGGTTCGGCCAGGCGCAGCCCGGTCTCGTGGATGTGAGTGAACGAGCGCCAGTCGAAGTTCTGGGAGCCGATGTAGGCCGCGCTGCCGTCCACCACCAGGTACTTCGCATGGATGATGCCGGACTTCTTCAGCGCGCCGAATTCGAGGATGCGCAATTCGAGGTTCGGAATGCGACGCAGCCGCTTCAGCGTGGCCGGCTCGGACAGGGCGAGGCCGCGCTTTTCGAGCAGGAAGCGGATGTGGACACCGCGCGCGCCCGCCGCCTCGAGGCGTTCGAGCACGTGTTCGAACGGGGTGCCGGGCCGGCTGGCGGCATAGAATTGGCCGATCAGGATCTCGTGCCGGGCGGAGTCGAACAGCTCGGACCAGACGGCGACCGGATCGCGCAGGTCGGCGTTGGCGAGCGTGGTCTCGACCGGGACGGTCTGCACCAGCTCCGCGCCGGGTATGGAGAATTCGGCGTGGGCCGCCCCGGCCAACAGGGCCAGGACGAAGGCGGAAACGCGGCGCAGCACTGCCATGTCAGCGCACGCGTTCGATGCGGCCGGCCGGCTCGGCACTGCCGGCCGGCTTGCCGGCGGCAGCCTGCTGCTTCAGGTAGGCCGTGAAGGCGTCGATGTCGCGGATACCGGTGTCGCGCTTGTTCTGGCCTTGGGCGAACACGGGGAAGCCGTCCCCGCCTTCGGCCAGGAAGTTGTTGGCGACGACACGATATTGTTTGTTCTCGTCGATCGGCTCGCCGTTCAAGGTCATGCCCACCACGCGCGCACCACGGCCCATGGTCGAATCCCAGCGATAGGCAAAGCCATGCGAGATCTGCAGCATCGAGTGGTCGACGTCCGCGTGCTCGCGGTGCCATTGGAGCTCGAGGATGTCGCGCAGCTGCTTGCCGGTCAGGTCCATGATCACCAGCGTGTTACCGAACGGGAGGACCATCTGGGCCTGGCCGTAGGTGGCCATGAGGTTGGCGCCGACATCGAAATCCTTGCGCATGCCGGCGGTGTTCATGAAGCCGATCTGTACGCCCTGGTCGCGCGTCGCTTCCAGCACGGCGTCGGCGATCAGGTCGCCCAGCGCCGCTTCGCCGGAGCTGGCCAGCTTGCGCGTCACCGAACGCACGGCCACCGGCGCCACCGGCTGGGTCAGCGCCGCCTGGCTGCGCCCGCGCACGGCTCGCATGTACTGCTCCAGGGTGGCCACGGCCGGATAGTCGCCGGGCTTGACCACCACGTTGCGCGCGCTGACGCCGCGCAGCGCGTGCGTGGCCGGATCGACCGTCAATTGGATGCGCGACAGCACATGGCCGGCCGTCTCGGCCTGGGTGATGGTGCGGCCATCGACGTCGCACAGGTAACCGCGGTGCGTGTGGCCGCTCACGATCAGGCGGATCGCCGGGTCGAGGCGCTTTGCGATCGGGACGATGCCGCCCTTGAGGTGGCTGCAGTTGGGCTGGTCGAACGGATCGCTGGTGGTGCCGCCCTCGTGGATCAGGACCACGAACACGGTGACGCCCTGTGCGCGCAGTTCGGGCAGCACGCGGTTGATGGCGGTCGCCTCGTCCTCGAAGCTCAGGCCTTCGATGCCGGAGGCCAGCACCACCGAGGCGGCATCGCGCAGCACCGCGCCGATGAAGCCGATCTTCACGCCTTTGACCTCTTCGATCTTGTAGGCGGGAAGGAAGGGTTTGCCGGTCTTGGCGTCGACCACGTTGGCGGCCAGGTAAGTGTAGTGTGCGCCGCCGAAATCGGGGGCGAACTTGCACGCCTTTTCCGTCCGCGGCGACTTGCAGCCGCCGTACTGCTGCCGCAGCAGCTCGACCCGCCCGGCGTCGAATTCATGGTTGCCGACCGAGCTCACGTTCAGGCCCAGCAGATCGAGTGCGTCGATGGTCGGCTCGTCGGCCCACATCGAGGAAATGGCCGGGCTGGCGCCCACCAGATCGCCGGCGCCGACCAGCAGCAAGTCGCGGTCTTCGCGGCGCCAGGCGTCGACCGCGGCGGCGACCGCTTCAATGCCGCCGGCCTGGATGGTGCCGGCGCTGCCGTCCTGGCTGCGGTAACTGAATTTGCTCGGCTCCAGGTTCCCGTGAAAGTCGTTCAGGGCGACCAGTTGGATGTCGATCGGAGGCTGGGGCGCGCTGGCGCAGCCGGCCAGGACGAATGCGGCCGCCGCGAGCGCGGCGCCGGGGCGAAGATGAAAGCTCATAGCCGTTTAGGATAACCGAATAACCAAACCGTTTTGTATCGGAACGTAGCAAATGAAACGTGCGGAGTGCCGTCATCCCCGCGGGCGCGGGGGTGACAACTGTCCTCTCCAACAATAAAAAAGGCTCCCGCGGGAGCCTTTGGCACATGGCGGCCGCAGTCCACGGGGGACTGCGGCGAGCCCGGCTTACCAGTCCATCGAGAAGGTAACCGATGCGAAACGCGGTGCGCCGAGGTAGTAGCGCAGCGTTTGCGAGAAGCCGGAGATCGGCGTCGTGTTGGTCACCGTCGTCGACGACGGGTTGCGGTATTGCTTGTTGGTGATGTTGCTGATGTTGAAGGTCAGCTTCGGACGCTTGATGATGCCGAAGTTGGCGAACGTGTAGCCACCGTCGATACCGAAGGTAGTGTAGCCCGGCGCCCATTCATCGTTGACGAAAGTGCCAGCCTGGCGGCTCGTGCTCTTGGCCTTCAGACGCGCCCAGAACGGACCGTCCTGGTACTCGGCCGACAGACCGGCCTTCCAACGCGGCGTGTTCGGCATTTCCTTGCCGGCGGTCGGCAGGGTCACGGTCTTCGATGCCTGGTAGTCATCCTTCACTTCGCTGTTGTTGTAACCCAGCGAGGTGTAGAAGGACCAGCCGTTGATCGGCATGTTGTTGAACTCGACTTCGAAGCCGCGGTTCTTCACGTCGCCGATGTTGGTGTACGAGCTCTTCTGCGTGATCGGGTCGAACGCCGTTGCCTGGCGGTTCTTGAAGTTCACGAAGAAGGTGGTGAACGTGAAGACGTACTTGCTGGTCTGGTGACGGTAGCCGATGTCGGTGTTGTACGAGGTCTCGGCATCCACGTCGCCGGCCAGGGTGGCCACGCCGTTGTTCAGGATCACGTTGGAACCGACGTTCGAGAACACGAAGTTCGGCGGGGCCTTGATGTTCTTGGCCACCGACGCGAACACCTGGTCGTCGTTGGTGATGCGATAACGCGCGCCCAACTGCGGCAGCAGGTCATTGTAGGTCTTGTTGATGTGGTAGGTGCCGTTGGTGTTGCCTTCGCCGACCCAGTTGGTGAAGTCACGCTTGATGTACGGCTTGCGCACGCCGATGTTGATCTTCAGCTTGTCGTCCACCAGGGAGATGGTGTCCTGCAGGAAGAACTGGTAGGCGGTCGAGACGGACAGCCAGTCGCGGCCCTGGTAGGTATGGCCATCCGGACGGCGGATCTGCTGGTCCTGGAGGTACCAGTCGACCGGGCGGCCGTCGGCGGTCACCGGAACCATCGGCTGGGTCTGCTCGTGGCGGGCACGCTCGTACCAGAAGCCACCGAGGATCTCGTGGTTGTCGATGGTGTGGGTCACGGAAGCGGTCACACCCGGGCGGTAGGTCTTGGTGACCGAAGCGCGCGCCATGATGACGGAGTCCAGCTTGTCGCCGTCGCCGTTCAGGTCCACCTGGCCGTTGTTCTTGCCGGTGGCGGCGTTGTAGAAGCCGCTTTCGCTGAACACGGTCTGCTGGATGCCGCCGTTACCGAAGCCGTACCACAGGTAGGGCAGGATCTTGACGTCGGTGTTGTCGTTCAGGCGGAACTTGCCGGTGGCCGAGAAGATCGCGTTGCGGAACGGGTTCACGCCCAGGTTGTAGTAGTACGGCGCCTGGTTGGTTTCCTTCTGCACGGTGCCATTGACCGGGGTCAGGTGGCCGACGAACACGTTGCCGGTGTCGTAGTAGTAACCGTTGGTCTGCAGCTCTTTGAGGGTCAGGTTGTTGATGTTGTTGTTGACCGCCTCGTTGTAGAGCATCGTGGCGTGGATGAAGTTGAAGCGATCCCAGTCGTAGTTGAAGCCGGCGTCGATGTGGTCGCGGTTGGCCGAGCCGAAGCCCTTCCACTTGTCCGAACGGGCGTGCGAACCGGAGATGAAGAACTTCGAACGCTTGTCCGAGAACAGACCGGAGTCGTAGCGGACGAAGGTCTTGTTCATGTTCAGCTGGCCGATGGTGGCCATGGTGCGGATGCGGCTGACGTTTTCCGGGCTGCAGGTGTTGATGCCGAAGTTACCGCCGGTGGCGCCCACTTGCGGGGAGTCGACGTCGGTCGAGCCCTGGGTCACGAACTCGGAGCAGGTGTTCTCCTGGTCCACGTATTCCTGCGGGTAGACGGCGAAGTTACCGGAGTCGTTGACGGGCACGCCGTTGATGGTGGCGCCGATCTGGTCGGAGTTGAAGCCGCGCAGGGTCAGACCGCCACCGAACAGGCCGGTCGCGTCGTGGTTGTAGCTGTTCACAGCCGGCAGCATCTCGAGCGCCTCATAGGCGTTGCCCGACGGGCGCTGCTTCTCGAGTTCTTCCAGCGTGATGGTGGAACGTGCCTTTGGCACCTCTTCCGTCACCATCAGGCCCATACCGAGCTTCTTGCCGGTGATGATCACCTGGGTCTTGCCGCTGCCGGTCGTGACCTGCGGCGCGACTTCCGATGCGGTCTGGGCGTAGGCGGAGCCAGCTGCGAGGCAGGCAAATTGGCAGGCGGCTGCCATCATGCTCAGGCGCAGGACCGAGTGTTTCGAATGCATTAAAACCCCCTAGAGTGTTATTTTGGATACAACAGACGCAACTTACTCACTATGCATCAATGAAAAATGCAACACAAATACCTTTTGCCTAAGCTATTTATTCGAAGAAAGAATAAATCAGGGGCGGCGGTGCGTGTCGGCGGAAGTTGATTTGGCGGATTATAAAGGACCGGTATGACACTGAAATTACTTCGCCTGGTCTTTTCAACAAACGTTGGTCCGAAACGCCATTTGTGTAGCATGCAGGCCACACCCGAGCTCGCTCGGCGTGGCCGCACGGCAATTTGGAGGGTTCAGCGGCGCCGCGCCATGGCGTCAAGTTTTGCCATCTTGTCTTCAAAAGCGGCGAAACGTTGATTAAGTTGCATCATTAGGCGTTGCTTTTCCGCATCAGAAAGGAAGGAATAACGGATGCTGTTGTAGGAGGCTTGCTTCAGCTCCGCGTAGCTCGGCTTGTAGCGGCTGGCGAACAAAACATACTCGTTGGCCAGGTTGTGGCGGGTCACGCCAGCGTCGTCGGTCGAGATAACATACGGCACGCCGTACTTGCGGTACAGGGTGAGCGGGTGGTTTTCGCCGCTGATGCCATTGATGAAGCCGTTGCTGGTCAGGTTGATCTCGACCGCGATGTCCTGCTGCTTCATCGTCTTCATGATGCCAACGGCGTCGGCCTCGTGCGCCAGGTCGATGCCGTGGCCGATGCGGCGCGCGCCGCCCAGCTCGATGGCTTGCTGGATGTGGAACTTGAGGCCTTCCGGCGGCACCATGCCGAGCGTCAGTTCGCCCGCGTGCAGCGCCAATTTCACCTGCGGATACTTGGCGTGCAGATACTGGAACATCTTCATGTGCAAGGTGTAGTCGCGCATGGAGACGACGTTGCTCTCCTGGCCGACGATGTTCACCCCGACGATCAGGCCGTGGCTGTCCATGGCCGACTGGAACCCACCCACCATCGACGAGAACACCATCGAGGGCGGGAACAGGCGCAGCACGTAGGTCTGGTAACGCATCGTGAACTGCTCGTCGTCGATGCCGGCGCTGGCGGCCTTGACCGTATTGACGAAGTCCGCCATGCGGCCCTTGAACGACGCGTCGGCGTCGAGCGCGGCCAGCATGGCGTCGAACTGCGCGTGCAGGGCCTGGTCGTTCGTCGCGCCTTCCACGGCGGCGTCCCACTTGGCGTCGTCCGCGTTCGGCGGCGCCATCTTGAACATGGTCTCGATGTAGCCGACGTTCTCCTCGATGGCGCGGCGCTTGAGCGTCTGCAGGCCCTCGTTGAAGTTCGCGTTCGACACCGGGCCGAAGTAGCCGAAGGTGTCGAAGAAGCGGCGGTCCGGCGGCGGCTGGTCGGCACCGTGGTTGTAGAAGTCCTTGCCCGACCAGCGCTGCAGCATTTCGGCGTAGGCGCCGTCGTCGCGCAGCATCTCCCCGGCCGACACGCAGCTCTTGTCCGCCGGCTTCAGGGCGCGCTGGCTCTCCACCACCGCCTTGTCGGTCTCGATGCGGTAGGTCTGCTTGTTGACGCAGTAGCCCATCTTGTCCACCCACTCCAGATACTGCTCGGCGTAGATCGCACCGGAATAGTGGTGGTGCAGGTCGCCGCCCTTGGGCATCTGGGTGAAGAACAGGGTCAGTTCGGACAGCTGTGGCGCGGAGCCTTTAATCAGCGTCGCGTAATGACGCGCGGTCGCCGCTTCGTTCGCCTTGGGCGAGGCCGCAAGGGCGCCGCCCGACATCGCCACTGCGAGCGTCAGGCCGATCAGGGTCTTGTGCATGGATGGTTCTTTCAGTGAGTGGGACTGCGTTCGTGTACCAGCTTCCCGGCCGCGTAGGTGGCCGCGACGGCGCGGTCGTCGCCCAGCAGCGCCAGCGCGAACAGCAGTTCCTCCAGGCTGTCGCAGTGACCGGTGCGGCGCGCCAGCAGCGGCGTCGCGCGCGGATCGAGCACGATGAAGTCCGCTTCGGCGCCGGCCGCGAAGCTGCCGATCGTGCCTTCCAGCCGCATGCTGCGCGCGGCGCCGAGCGTGGCCAGGTAGAACATGCGCAGGGCCGGCAGGTAGCTGCCTTTCAAGCGCGCTACTTTATAGGCTTCATTCATTGTTTGCAACATCGAGAACGCGGTGCCCCCGCCCACGTCGGTGGCCAGCGAGAGCGCGATACGGTGCTGGTCGGCCTTGGCGAAGTCGAACAGACCGCTGCCCAGGAAGAAGTTCGAAGTCGGGCACACGGCGGCGGCGGCGCCGGTGGCAGCCATGCGGGCGAAATCGTCGTCGTCGAGCCAGATGCAATGGCCATACATGGCACGCGGGCGCATCAGGCCGTAGCGGTCGTATACATCCAGGTAGCTGCGCGCCTGCGGGTAGAGCGACTTGACCCAGCTGCACTCGTCTCCGTTTTCGGACACGTGGGTCTGGATGAAGGTCTCCGGGTAGGCGCGCGCCAGTTCGCCCGCCAGCCCCAGCTGCGCCTCCGTCGACGTCGGCGCGAAGCGCGGGGTGATGGCGTACATCGCGCGGCCGCGATCGTGCCATTTGCGGATCAAGGCTTCGGTGTCACGCGCCCCGCCCTCGGCCGTGTCGCACAGGAAGTCCGGGCAGTGGCGGTCCATCAGCACCTTGCCGGCGGCCATGCGCAGATTGCGCTTTTCGGCGGCGCCGAAGAAGGCGTCCACCGATTCCGGATGCACGGTGCAGTAGACCATGGCGGTGGTGGTCCCGCAGCGCAGCAGCTCGTCGAGGAAGAACTCCGCGACCTGGCCGGCGTGCTCCGGGTCGCCGAAGCGGCGTTCGGTCGGGAAGGTGTAGGTCTCCAGCCAGGGCAGCAGGCCGGGCGCGGGCGAGGCGATCATGTCCGTCTGCGGATAATGGACATGGGTGTCGATGAAGCCGGGGACGATCAGCTTGCCGCGATAGTCCTGGACTTCCACGCCGTGCGGCAGGCCGGTGACAAGCTGGGCGTAGTCGCCGCAGGCGCGCACGCGCCCGTCCTCGATCACGAGCAGGCCGTCCTCATGCCAGCGATGGGCGTCCTGCGCGAAGGCGGGATCGGCGTGGAAGTGCAGCAAGCTCGCTCGGTAGGCTTGCACGTTGGTGGTATTGGACATAAGGCTATTGTGTCAGGACCGCGCGCCGGCGGCCAATCTTATCGGAGGTGCGGCGCTGGCATGGGCCTGGGCTTCCCACACGGCCAGCAGCTGGGCCGCGACGGAGGCGGCGATCACGGCGGGAAGTTTGCTGGTAATGCCGGGCATGCCGATTGGGCAGGCCATCGCGGCCAGCCGCGCTTCGTCGACGCCGCGCGCGCGCAGGCGGTGTTCGAACTGCTTGCGCTTGGTCTTGGAGCCGATCAGGCCGAACCAGCCCACGTCCGGGCGCGCGAGGATGGCCTCGGTGAGGCGCTGGTCGAGGGCGTGGCTGTGGGTCATGACCAGGAAGGCGGCGCCGCCGGGGGCTTCGGCCACGGCGGCTTCGGGCGTGTCGGTGGCCTCGATGCGCACGTTGCCTGGGATGTCGGCCGGGAACAGGTCTTCACGTTCATCGACCCAGGTCACGGTGCAAGGCAAAGGGGCGAGCGCGCGCACCAGGGCGGCGCCGACATGGCCGGCACCGAACAGCACCAGGTGGGCGCGCGGGGGCTCGATCAGGTCGGCCAGCCAGCGGCGACCGTCCGGACCGGTGAGCAAGCACGTCGTGCGCGCGGACGCGGAAACCTCCGGTGCCCGCTCCGTCATCCCCGCGGAAGCGGGGACCTCTGGTGCGATGCGTTCCCACTCCGCTCGAAGCGCAGGGGTCCCCGCTTGCGCGGGGATGACGGAGGTGGCGAGGCGTTCCCACTCCGCTCGATGCGCAGGGGTCCCCGCTTGCGCGGGGATGACGGAGGTGGCGAGGCGTTCCCACTCCGCTCGAAGCGCAGGGGTCCCCGCCTGCGCGGGGATGACGAGGCGAGCCGGGGGGCCGTCGAGGGCGACGAGACGCCAGCATGCTGGCGTGACCTCGCGCGCGTGCTCGGCGTCCGTGCGCTCGAACGCGAGCTGCACGACGCCGCCGCAGCATTGGCCCAGCGTCGGGCCGAGCGCGAACCGTTCGAGATGACGTTCGCGGCCCTCGGCCAGCATGCCACGCGCGATCTCGATGGCGCGCAGCTCCAGGTGGCCGCCGCCGATCGTGCCCTCAGCCCGCGTGGAGCCGACCAGCATATGCGCGCCCGGCTCGCGCGGCGCCGAGCCCTCCACCGCCGCCACCGTAACCAGCACCGCCGGTCCGGCGGCCATCGCCGTCAACCACTGGTTCATGGTTTCACGCTGCCGCTTGCACGGCCGCCAGCGCCTTGAGGATCGCCTCGCTGGTCGCGGGCGCCTGCAGCGGCGGATTCACCTTGTGCCCACCCGCCGCGGAAATCGCGTCGCGGATGGCGAAGAACACCGAGAACGGCAGCAGCAGCGGCGGCTCGCCCACGGCCTTGGAACGGTGGATCGAATCGGCCACGTTGCGGTTCTTGAACAGCTCCACGCGGAAGTCGCGCGGGCAATCGGACACCGCCGGGATCTTGTAGGTCGAGGGGGCGTGCGTCATCAGCTTGCCCTGTCCGTTCCACCACAGCTCTTCAGTCGTAAGCCAGCCCATGCCTTGAATGAAGGCGCCCTCCACCTGGCCCAGATCGATGGCGGGATTGAGCGAATTACCAGCGTCGTACAAGGCATCCACGCGCAGCAGCTTCCACTCGCCCGTCAGGGTATCGACCACGACTTCGGATACGGCCGCGCCATAGGCGTAGTACTGGAACGGATTGCCGTTCATGGTCTTCGGGTCCCAGTGCAGGCCGGGGGTGGCGTAAAAACCGTCGGACCACAGCTGCACGCGCGCCAGGTAGGCCTTCTGCACCAGGTCCGCAAAAGCGATCTCCTGTCCGTTCACCGTCACTGCATCGGCCGCGAACACGACGGCGGACGGCTCGCCGCCCCAGGTCCTGGCCGCGAATTCGGCCAGGCGGTCGCGGATCTTGCGTGCCGCGTCCTGCGCGGCCTTGCCGTTCAGGTCCGCGCCGGTGGAAGCGGCGGTGGCCGAGGTGTTGGCCACCTTGCTGGTGTCGGTCGCGCTGATGCGCACGCGCGACAGGTCAATGCCCAGCTCGTGCGCCACGCACTGCATCACCTTGGTGTGAATGCCCTGCCCCATCTCGGTGCCGCCGTGGTTCACCATCACCGAACCGTCCACGTAGACGTGCACCAGCGCGCCGGCCTGGTTCAGGTGCGTGACGTTGAAGGCGATGCCGAACTTGACCGGCGTCAGCGCCAGCCCTTTCTTGAGCACCGGGCTGGCCGCGTTGTAGGAAGCGATGGCGGCGCGCCGCGCACGGTATTCGCTCGACGCTTCCAGCTGCGCGGTCAGCTCGTGGATCACGTTGTCGCGTACGATCTGGCCATAGGGAGTGACGTTGTCCTGGTCACGCCCATAGAAGTTCAAGCGCCGCACGTCGAGCGGGTCCTTGCCGAGGTTGCGCGCGATCTCGTCGAGCACATATTCGATGGCGATCGCGCCCTGGGGCCCGCCGAAGCCACGGAATGCCGTGTTGGACTGGGTATTGGTCTTGCCGCAGGCAGCGCGGATGTCCACGTCCGACAGGTAATAGGCGTTGTCGAAGTGGCAGACGGCGCGCGTGGCGACCGGCCCGGACAGGTCGGCCGAATAGCCGGCCCGCGACACCATGTCCACCTTGGCGGCCACGATCTTGCCCGCGTCGTCGTAACCGACTTCGTACAAGTAATGGAAGCAGTGGCGCTTGCCGGTGACGAGCATGTCGTCGTCGCGGTCGGCGCGCAGCTTGACGGGACGCTGCAGCCTGGCCGCGGCGACGGCGGCCGCCGCGCACCACAGCGCCGACTGCGATTCCTTGCCGCCGAAGCCCCCGCCCATGCGGCGGCACTCGACGGTGACGTGATGCGAATGCAGGCCGAGCGCATGCGCCACCACGTGCTGCATCTCGCTTGGGTGCTGGGTCGAGCACTGGACCAGCATGCCGCGCCCTTCGCGCGGGATGGCGTAGGCGATCTGCCCTTCGAGATAGAACTGCTCCTGCCCGCCGACATACAGCTCGCCCTGCACCTTTTGCGGAGCCTTGGCGAATGCGCCGGCCGCGTCGCCGCGCGCCAGGTGCATCGGCGGCAGCACGTAGGACTGGGCGGCGCGCGCCGCCTGGGGCGTCAGCACCGCCGGCAGTTCCTCGTAGTCGATGCGCGCCAGGCGGGCGGCGCGGCGCGCGTGGTCGTGCGTGTCCGCCACCACGATGAACACCGGCTGGCCGACGTACTGCACCAGGCCATCGGCCAGGATCGGGTCGTCGTGGATGATCGGACCGCAATCGTTGGTGCCGGGGATGTCGGAGGCGGTCAGCACCGCCAGCACACCGGCGGCGGCGCGCACCGGCGCCAGGTCCATGCCCGTGATGCGCGCGTGCGGCTTGGCCGACAGGCCGAGCGCGGCGTGCAGCGTGCCGCGCAGTTCCGGGATGTCGTCGGTGTACGTGGCCTGGCCCAGCACGTGCAGGGCGGCCGATTCGTGCTCGCGCGGCACGCCCACGGCGGTCCAGGCGGCGGTCAGTTCGGTGGCTGCGGGGTGGTTCATGCCGTCCTCCTCAAGCGCGCACGGCGAAAGCGTTGACCACGTCGGCGGCGAGCGGCGCCACGGGGCGGGTCTCGTACCAGAAGCGGCGCAGCAGGTTGCGGGCGGTGGTCATGCGGTATTCGCCGGAAGCGCGCATATCGGTCAACGGCGCATAGTCGTCGCCGAGTGCGGCCATGGCTGCCGTCAGCGCGGCCTCGTCCCAGGCGCGGCCGGTCAGCGCGGCTTCCGCCCTGGCGGCGCGCTTGGGTGTGGCGGCCATGCCGCCGAAGGCGATGCGGGCCGCGGCGACGGCGCCGCCATCGAGCGTGAACGCGAACGCCGCGCAGACCGCGGAGATGTCCTGGTCGAAGCGCTTGGCCAGTTTGTACGTGCGGAACACGACGCCGGGGCGCGGCAGGGGGATGCGAACGGATCGAACGAACTCACCGGGTTTCAAGTCCTTCTTCTGGTAGTCGAGGTAGAAGTCTTCCAGCGCCAGCACCCGGGTGCCGGACACCGAATGCAGCACCACCTGCGCGCCGAGCGCGATCATCCACGGCATCGAGTCGCCGATGGGAGAGCCGTTGGCCACGTTGCCGCCCAGGGTCCCGGCGTTGCGGATCGGGAGCGATGCGAAGCGCTGGCGCAGCTCGGACAATTCGTCGTAGTGGCCGCACACCGCGGCGTAGGCCTCTTCCAGGCTGACCGCCGCGCCGATTTCCAGCATGCCGTCCGCCTCGATGACGGTCTTCAGTTCGGCCACCTGGCCCAGGTAGATTACGTCGCCCAGGTCGCGCAGCTGCTTGGTGACCCACAGGCCGACGTCGGTCGATCCGGCCAGGAGCGTGGCGGCCGGCTTGGCCGCGCGCACGGCGGCCAGTTCGTCCAGGGTGCGCGGGGCGCAGAATTCGCGCTCGCCGTCGCTGTAGACGGCCATGCGCGCGCGCCGCATGGCGGCCAGCTCCCGTTCCAGCGCGGCCGCGTCGAAGGCGGCCGGCGGCAGTTCCGTCATGCGGGTGGCGGCGTCGATGATGGGGCGGTAGCCGGTGCAGCGGCACAGATTGCCGGACAGCGCATCGTCCACCTGGCAGCGGCTGGGCGCCTGCCCGTCCTGCTTCAGGTACAGCCCCCACAGCGACATGGCGAAACCGGGCGTGCAAAAGCCGCACTGCGAGCCGTGGCATTCGACCAGGGCTTGCTGCACCGGGTGCAGGCTGCCGTCCGGGCGCTGCAGATCCTCGACCGTGAACAAGGCCTTGCCGTCCAACGCGGGCAGGAACTGGATGCAGGCGTTCACCGCCTTCATTTCCAGCTTGCCGTCGGCATCGAGCGCGCCGACCACCACGGTGCAGGCCCCGCAGTCGCCCTCGGCACAGCCTTCCTTGGTGCCGGTGCAGTGCAGGTCCTCGCGCAGGTGCTGGAGCACGGTGCGCGTGGGGGCCACGCCGCTCACTTCATGGACGGCGCCGCGGTAGTAAAAACGGATCGGTTCAGACATCGTTGCCTCGGTATTTTCCTAACGTACAAGGTTAACATCCGTGCCCGACCCTATTATAAGAAGATGCTGATGTCGCTTATCAGTCATCCGCCATACGGATGGGTCGCGATCCAGTGTTCCGCGATGTCGATCCGGCGCGTGATCCACACCCCTGCATGCCCCTGCACGTAGTCCAGGAAGCGGGCCAGCGCGGCGGCGCGGCCCGGGCGCCCGACCAGGCGGCAATGCAGGCCGATGGAGAGCATTTTAGGCCGGTCCAGGCCGTTGGGGTCGCCTTCCGCGTAGAGCACGTCGAAGGCGTCCTTCAGGTAGTCGAAGAACTGGGTGCCGGAATTGAAGCCCTGCATGGCCGCGAAGCGCATGTCGTTGGTGTCCAGCGTGTACGGGACGACCAGATGCGGCTTGCGCTGCGGGCTGCCGTCCGCGGCGCGGTAGTCCACCTGCTGCCAGAACGGCAGGTCGTCGCCGTAGTAGTCGGCGTCGTAGGCGAAGCCGCCGTGTTCCACCACCAGGCGGCGCGTGTTGGGCGAGTCGCGCCCGGTATACCAGCCGCGCGGCGCGGCGCCGGTCAGCTCGCGCACGATCCGCACCGCCTCCTCCATGTGGGCGCGCTCGGTGGCTTCGTCCACGTTCTGGTAGCTGATCCAGCGCAGGCCGTGGCAGGCGATCTCGTGGCCCAGCTCCTGGAAAGCTGCCACCGCCTCCGGATGGCGCTTGAGGGCCATCGCCACGCCGAAGATGGTCAGCGGCAGCTTGCGTTCCTCGAACAGGCGCAGCACCCGCCACAGGCCGGCGCGCGCGCCGTACTCGTAGAGCGACTCCATGCTCATGTGCCGATTGGTGAAGGCCTGGGCGCCGATGATCTCGGACAGGAACGTCTCCGAGGCCGGGTCGCCGTGCAGCACGCAGTTTTCCCCGCCCTCCTCGTAGTTGAGGACGAATTGGAGGGCGATGCGGGCCTGGCCCGGCCAGCGCGCATGGGGCGGGCGGGCGCCATAACCGACGAGGTCGCGCGGATAGTTGTGGTAGGTGTCCATGCAAGAAAGAAAAGTAATACGTATAAGGCCAATCTTATATTGCCGCCCACACGAGCGTATAAGATTCCGCACATAACCACATATAGGAAATACCATGGGCAAACTGAGCACCCACGTCCTCGACACCACCCAGGGCAAGCCGGGCGCGGGCGTGGCCATCGCGCTGTACGCCGTGCGCGACGGCCAGCGCCAGCTGGTCAAGACGGCCGTCACCAACCACGACGGCCGCTGCGACGCGCCGCTCCTGGAGGGCGAGGCCATGCAGCCGGGCTGCTACGAACTGGTGTTCGCCGCCGGCGATTATTTCGCCGCCCAGGGCGTGGCCCTGCCCGAGCCGCGCTTCCTGGACCGCGTCACGATTGCCTTCGGGATCGCGAGCGCTGATCAGAACTACCACGTACCATTGGTGGTGACGCCGTGGTCGTATTCCACCTACCGCGGGAGTTGAACCGGAGGAAGACATGTCGCTGCACATCGTGCATTTCATCGGCCCGATCAACCACAGCTCGGTGTGCACCGTGCGTAACCTCTGCCTCCAGGCCCTGCAAAACGGCGCCACCGAACTCGAACTGCACCTGTCCACCGAAGGCGGCAACATGACGGCCGGCTTCGCGCTCTACTTCTTCCTCAAGTCCCTACCGCTGCCGCTGACCACCTTCAACATCGGCAGCATCGAATCGGTGGGGGTGGTGATCTTCCTGGCCGGCCAGAAACGCTACGCCTGTCCCGGCACCCGCTTCCTGGTCCATCCCCTGCACTGGGGCTTCGGCAACCTGGTCGCGGCCGACCATTCGCGGGTATCCGAGTGGCGCGACTGCCTCGATTTCGACGCCGAACGCTATGCCGCCATCTTCGATGTCGCCACCGCCAACGGCGCCAGCCCGGTCGACATCCGCCCCCATTTGTCCGGCAACGCCCGCCTGTTCACGGCCGAGGAAGCGGTGGCGGCCGGCATCATCCACGGCGCCGCCCAGGCCCACCTGCCCCCCATGGGCGCCACCTCGCACTGGTGGAACGGCTGAGTTCATGCGTTAGAATGCAGCCATCATCATTGATTTTCCTGCCACTTGGACACCCTTCCCATATGGGCGCTGGTTCTCGCGCTCGCCCTTCTGATTCTCTGTTCCGGCTTTTTCGCCATGGCGGAAACGGCCCTGATGGCGGCCAACAAGTACCGCCTGCGCCACCAGGCCAAGCGCGGTAGCAAGGCCGCCGCCACCACGCTCTGGCTGCTCGAACGCACCGACAAGCTGCTGTCCCTGGTGCTGATCGCCAACACCCTGATCAACGCCATGGCCACCGCCTTGGTGACGGCCATCGCCATCCTGTTCTTCGGCCACCACGACGAAGTGATCACCATCGCCACCGGCGTGGTCGCCTTCCTCCTGATCGTGTTCGCGGAGATTTCGCCCAAGGTGATCGGCGCGACCTTCCCCGAGAAGATCGCCTTGCCCACGGCCATGATCCTGAAACCGCTGATGACGCTGGCCAAGCCCGTCATCTGGTTCGTCAACCTGTTCGTGAGCCTGGTGCTCAAGCCCTTCCGCATCAACGCGCCGGAGCATGCCCACCAGCACCGCCTCTCGCCCGAGGAGCTGCGCTCGGTGGTGCTCGAAGGCAGCACCTTCATCCCCCAGAAGCACAAGAGCATCCTGCTCAACCTGTTCGACCTGGAGAAGATCTCGGTCGAGGACATCATGACTCCGCGCGCCCAGGTCGAGGCGCTGGACCTGGCCGTGCCGGTCGAGGAGATCGTCGGCCAGCTCGCCACCTGCTACCACAACAAGCTGCCCGTCTACGAAGGCGAGATCAACCGTATCGTCGGCATCCTGCACGTGCGCAAGGCGCTCGGCCTGCTCAACCAGGAGGGCGAGCTCGAAGCCGAGGATTTCCGCGCCCTGCTGACGGCCCCTTACTTCATCCCGGTCGAAACGGGCGTGTTCACCCAGCTCCAGTACTTCCAGGAGAACCGCGAGCGCATGGGCATCATCGTCGACGAATACGGCGAGGTACAGGGCCTGGTGACCCTGGACGACATTATCGAAGAGATGATCGGCGAATTCACCACCACCATGCCGGGCGCCTCGCGCGCCGAGGGCAGCGGCTGGAACGCCCAGGGCGAATGCCTGCTGGAAGGCTCGACCCCGCTGCGCGACGTCAACAAGCGGCTCGGCCTGCACTTTCCCCTGGACGGCCCCAAGACCCTCAACGGCCTGCTGCTGGAACAGTTGCAGGAAATACCCGAGGCCCCGATCGCGATCCAGCTGCACGACTGCGTGATCGAAGTGGTGCAGGTCCAGAACCAGTCCATTAAAGTTGTAAAGCTAATTAACAGGCTTAGCAAAAGACACATTTGACGTGGCGCGCACGCCTCTCATAACGTCGGAAACACTTTACAAATCAAGGCCCTGAGGGCATGATCCAAGGCAACATCCGGTGCTGTATTCATGCAACGGAATTTGTTCGTCCACCGATCGCGATCAGGCATTTATGGCTGCAGTTCTACCCACCACCACGCCAGGCACCCAGCTGCCGGGTTTGGCGCGTGCGTTGATGCAGGCGAACCGGCTGTCCGCGCCGCAGATCGACGCGCTGCTCAAGAAAGCCAGCGCCGACAAGGTGCACTTCATCGACGTGCTCCTGGAAAGCAAGGCGATCGATGCCCGCTCGCTGGCCGCGTTTTGCTCCGAGACCTTCGGCTACCCGCTGATGGAGCTGTCCGCCCTCGACCTGGACTACCTGCCGCAAAAAGCCATCGACGCCAAGCTGGTGCAGGCCCAGCGCGTGATTGCCCTGTCCAAGCGCGGCAACAAGCTGTCGGTCGCGATTTCCGACCCGACCAACCTGGCCGCGCTCGATCAGATCAAGTTCCAAAGCGAGTCGTCGGTCGAGCCCGTGATCGTCGCGCACGACACCCTGCTCAAGCTGCTCGAGGCCATGCACAAGAGCGCCGAGCAGACCCTGACCGAACTGGTAGGCGACGAAGGCGACATCCAGTTCGCGGAAGAGGAAGCGCCGGCCGAGGCCGCCTCCGACCCCAATGCCGAGGTCGAGGACGCGCCCATCGTCCGCTTCCTCAACAAGATTCTGATCGACGCGCTCAATATGGGCGCCTCGGACATCCACTTCGAGCCGTTCGAGAAGTTCTACCGCATCCGCATGCGGGTCGACGGCGTGCTGCGCGAACATGCCCAGCCGCCGGTGGCCATCCGCGACAAGCTGGTCTCGCGCATCAAGGTGCTGTCCAAACTCGACATCTCGGAAAAGCGCATCCCGCAGGACGGCCGCATGCGCCTGGTGGTGTCGCCCACCAAGACCATCGACTTTCGCGTCTCGACCCTGCCGACGCTGTTTGGCGAAAAAACCGTGATGCGGATCCTGGACGCGAGCCAGGCCACGCTCGGCATCGACGCCCTCGGCTACGACCCGAAGCAGAAGGAGATCCTGCTCGAAGCCATCGAACGCCCCTACGGCATGGTGCTGGTGACCGGGCCGACCGGTTCGGGCAAGACCGTGTCCCTGTACACCTGCCTCAACATTCTCAACAAGCCCGGCATCAACATCTCGACCGCCGAAGACCCGGCCGAGATCAACCTGCCCGGCATCAATCAGGTGAACGTGAACGACAGGGCGGGCCTCAGTTTCGCCGCCGCCCTCAAGTCCTTCCTGCGCCAGGATCCGGACATCATCATGGTCGGCGAGATCCGCGACCTGGAGACGGCCGACATCGCGATCAAGGCGGCACAGACCGGCCACATGGTGTTCTCCACCCTGCACACCAACGACGCGCCCTCGACCCTGACCCGCCTGATGAACATGGGCGTGGCGCCCTTCAACATCGCCTCCTCGGTCATCATGATCACGGCCCAGCGCCTGGCGCGCCGCCTATGCACCCAGTGCAAGGCGCCGCTCGAAACGGACCGCGCCGTCCTGCTGGCGGCCGGCTTCAAGGAGACCGACCTGGACGGCAGCTGGGTGCCTTATGGCCCGGTCGGCTGCGAGCGCTGCAACGGTTTGGGCTACAAGGGCCGGGTCGGCATTTACCAGATCATGCCGATCAGCCCGGCGATCGAACGACTCATTCTGCAGCAGGGTAACGCGATGGAGATCGCGGCCCAGTCCGAAGCGGAGGGCGTCAACTCGCTGCGCCGCTCCGGCCTCATGAAGGTCATGCAAGGCCTGACCAGCCTCGAAGAAGTGCTGGGTTGCACCAACGAATAGGAAAGCTTATGGCAACGTCGTCGAAAACGCTGACTCCCAAGGAAATCATCTATTCCTGGGAGGGAAAGGACAAGAGCGGCAAGATCGTCAAGGGCGAAATGCGCGCTGGCGGCGAGACGGTGGTCAACGTGGCCTTGCGGCGCCAGGGCATCCTGGTCACGAAGGTCAAGAAGAAAGCCTTCCGCAGCGGCAAGAAAGTCACGGACGCGGACGTAACCATGTTCACCCGCCAGCTGGCCACCATGATGAAGGCCGGCGTGCCTTTGCTGCAGGCCTTCGACATTGTCGGCAAGGGCCACGCCAACCCCTCGGTCGGCAAGCTGGTGCTCGACCTGCGGGCCGATATCGAAACCGGCACCTCGCTCAACAACGCCTTCCGCAAGTATCCGCTCTACTTCGACCCCTTGTTCTGCAACCTGGTCGGAGCCGGCGAACAGGCCGGTATCCTGGAAGACCTGCTGACGCGCCTGGCCATCTACAAGGAAAAGACGCTCGCCATCAAGAAGAAGATCAAGTCGGCGCTCACCTACCCGATCGCGATCATCGCCGTGGCCTTCATCGTCACCGCCGTGATCATGATCTGGGTGGTCCCCGCCTTCAAGGCCGTGTTCTCCTCCTTCGGCGCCGACTTGCCGGCGCCGACCGTGTTCGTCATGAGCCTGTCCGAGTTCTTCGTGAAATGGTGGTATCTGATTTTCGGCTCGATCGGCGCCTCGATCTATTTCTTCGTGCAGAGCTGGCGCCGCTCCGTGGCCATGCAACGCAAGATGGATGTCATCCTGCTCAAGCTGCCCATCTTCGGCGACGTGATCCGCAAGGCCACCATCGCCCGCTGGACGCGCACCCTGGCCACCATGTTCGCCGCCGGCGTGCCCCTGGTCGAAGCCCTCGACTCGGTGGGCGGCGCCTCGGGCAATGCCGTCTACGTCGACGCCACGCGCAAGATTCAGAACGAGGTATCGACCGGCACCAGCCTGACCGTGGCCATGCAGAACGCCAACGTATTCCCGTCGATGGTGACCCAGATGTGCGCCATCGGCGAGGAGTCCGGCGCGCTCGACGCCATGCTCGGCAAAGTGGCCGACTTCTTCGAGGAAGAGGTCGACGAGGCGGTGGCCTCGCTGTCGTCGCTGATGGAGCCCTTGATCATGGCGATCCTGGGGGTGCTGATCGGCGGCCTGGTGGTGGCGATGTACCTGCCGATCTTCAAGCTCGGCTCGGTGGTCTGAGCCGCTATACTGGGGCCTTTTTTCAGGAGCCGCATGGAGTCCCTACTGTTCGCCGCCCCGGGCCAGCTGGCCGCCACCGTCGCCGCCGCCGTGTTCGGCCTGATGATCGGCAGCTTCCTCAACGTGGTGATCCACCGCCTGCCGAAGATGATGCAGCGCGACGACGACAACTACGTCGCCCACCGCAGCGAGCGCGCCTTGCCGCACCAGGACGCCTACAACCTGATGGTGCCGCGTTCGGCCTGCCCGCACTGCGGCCACCAGATCACGGCGCTGGAAAACATCCCCGTGCTGAGCTGGATCGCCCTGCGCGGGAAGTGTTCCTCCTGTAAGGCGCCGATCTCGGCCCGCTACCCGCTGGTGGAGCTGCTGACCGGCGCCCTGTCGGCCGTGCTGGTCTGGCAATTCGGCAGCGGCCTGACCGGCCTGGCCGCCCTGGTGTTCGCCTGGCTCCTGATCGCGATGACCTTCATCGACGCCGACACCCAGTTCCTGCCGGACGACCTGACCTTCCCCCTGCTCTGGCTGGGCCTGCTCGTGAACCTGAACGCCAGCTTCGTGCCCCTGAACGAAGCCGTGCTCGGCGCCGTGGCCGGCTACCTGGTCCTGTGGTCGGTGTACTGGCTGTTCAAGCTGGTCACCGGCAAGGAAGGCATGGGCTACGGCGACTTCAAGCTGCTGGCCGCCCTGGGCGCATGGATGGGCTGGACCATGCTGCCGGCCATCATTCTGCTGTCCTCGGTGGTGGGCGCGGTGGTGGGCATCGGCCTGATCGTGTTCCAGGGCCGCGGACGCGAGCACAAGATCCCCTTCGGGCCCTACCTGGCCGGGGCCGGCATGCTGGCCATGCTGTTCCGGGAACCCTTGCTGCAGTTGAGCCGCGGCTTCGGGGCCGCCTGACATGTCCGCCCCGTCCGCTCCCGCCTTCGCCGTCGGCCTGACCGGCGGCATCGGCAGCGGCAAATCCCTGGTGGCCGACATGCTGGCCGAGCGCGGCGCGGCCATCGTGGACACCGACGCCATCGCCCATGCCCTGACGGCGCCCCACGGCGCGGCCATGGAAGCGCTCGTCGCCGCCTTCGGACCCGGCTTTGTCACGCCGGACGGCGCCCTCGACCGGGCCCGCATGCGCGCCCTCGTGTTTGCCGACCCCGCCGCCAAGCTGCGCCTGGAAGCCATCCTCCATCCCCTGATCCGGGCCGAGGCCGAAGGCCGGGCCGCGCGCGCCGCCGCGCCCTATGTGGTGTTCGTAGTGCCGCTGCTGGTCGAGTCCGGCGGCTGGCGTGCCCGGGTCCAGCGCATCCTGGTGGTGGACTGCCCGGAAAACGTCCAGATCCAACGGGTCATGGCCCGCAACAACATGGCGGAGGAGCAGGTACGCGCCATTCTGGCCGCCCAGGCCAGCCGTGCCGCGCGCCTGGCCGCCGCCGACGATGTGATCGTCAACGACGGGCCGATCGCCGCATTGGGCCCCGAGGTGGACCGCTTGCACGCGAAATATCTCGCTTTTTCGGAAAATTTGGGCTGCATTCCCATGCAGCGTTTGTAATTTTGCTTCGCATGGTTCAGAATCACGGGGTCTTGTCCGGCTAAACCAAAGGGATATCACCTTGATCGTCTACGAATACCCTTTCAACGAGCGTATACGCACGTTGTTGCGGCTGGAAGACCTGTACGAAAAATTCAAGTTCTTTGTCCATCAGCCCCATCCGATGGAACACCACGTGGCCCTGGCCACGATCTTCGACATGCTCGAGGTTGCCGGCCGCGCCGACCTCAAATCCGACCTGTTACAGGAACTTGAGCGCCAAAAGCAGAGCCTGATGGCGTTCCGCTCGAATCCAAACGTCGCCACCGACATGCTCGACGCCGTGCTGGCCGATCTGGAGCAGGTCAGCGCCAACCTGGTCGCCGCGCAAGGCAAGACCGGGCAGAACGTGCGCGACAACGAATGGCTGATGAGCATTCGCGGCCGCACCATCATTCCCGGCGGCGCCTGCGAATTCGACCTGCCGTCCTACCACGCCTGGCAGCGCCGCAGCGCCGAGCAGCGCTATGCGGACATCATGGGCTGGTTTGCCCCGCTCGCGCCCCTGTTCGACGCCCTGGCCCTGGTGCTGCGCCTGCTGCGCGACTCCGGCGGTCCGGTCAAGATGATCGCCATCGCCGGTTCCTACCAGCAAATGCTGCAAGGAAAGGTGTACCAGATGTTGCGTCTGACGCTGGACGAGACGCTGGGCGCGATCCCTGAGATTTCCGCGAACAAATACATGCTGTGGGTACGTTTCACCAGCCAGGGCGGGGACTTGAAACCGAAGCCGCTGGAAGAAGACGTCCCCTTCGAGCTCACCCTCTGCAATTTCTGATTTAGCATGGCCACTGTCGTCGATTGCCCCACCTGCGGGGCCAAGGTCGAATGGACCGAGAAGAACAAGTACCGTCCCTTCTGTTCCGAGCGTTGCAAGCAAATCGACCTGGGCGCCTGGGCCGAGGAAAAATACACGATCCCCGGCGCCGCTCCCGAAGACCCGGAAGACAAGCCCTAAACCCAGGGTCATAAACTCCAGGGTCAGATCGCCCATTGCACCAAAATTGCCCTTCCGGGCAATTTTTTGTGCAATGGGCGATCTGACCCTCGGTTTGATGGGCGGGTTTGGCTTCCTAGGCCGTCACGCCGGCGGGGATGTGCAGGGGGCGGGTGCTGGTGCTGTAGCGGTCCATGAACAGGCCTTCCAGGCTGATCTCCGGCTGGCGGCCGGATACCAGGTCGGCCATGACGCGGCCGGAGCCGCACGACATCGTCCATCCCAGCGTGCCGTGGCCCGTGTTCAGGAACAAATTGCGGTACGGCGTCGGTCCCACCACCGGGGTCCCGTCCGGCGTCATCGGGCGCAGACCGCACCAGAACGTCGCCTGGCCGACGTCCCCGCCTTGCGGGAACAGGCTGGTGACCGAGTGCACCAGCGTGTCGCGCCGCGCTTCATGCAGGCGCAGGTCGTACCCGGCCAGTTCGGCCGTGCCGCCCACGCGAATGCGCTCGCCCAGGCGCGTGATCGCGACCTTGAAGGTCTCGTCCATCACCGTCGATTCCGGCGCGCCGGCGGCGTCGGTGATCGGCACCGTGATCGAATAGCCCTTGACCGGATAGACCGGAATCCGGATCCCCAGCTCTTTCAGCAGCAGCGGCGAGTAACTGCCCAGCGCCAGCACGTAGGCGTCGGCCTTGAGCTCCCCTTCGGAGGTGCGCACGCCGGTGATCTTTTCGCCGTCCTGCAGCACCCGCTCGATCGTCACGCCGCCGCGGAACACCACACCCAGATCAGCCGCCATCCCGGCCAGCGCCTGGGTGAACTTGAAACAGTCGCCGGTCTCGTCACCCGGCAAGCGCAGGCCGCCGACGATCTTCCCGCGCACCCGCGCCAGCGCCGGCTCGGCGCCCACGCAGCCGGTCGGATCGAGCAGCTCGTACGGCACCCCGTATTCCTCCAGCACGTCGATGTCGCCCTGCGCCCCATCGAGCTGCTTCTGGGTGCGGAACACCTGCAGCGTGCCCTTGCTGCGCTCGTCGTAGCTGATGCCGGTGGCGGCGCGCAGCTGGCGCAGGCAGTCGCGCGAGTACTCGGCCAGGCGCACCATGCGGCCCTTGTTGATCTGGTAGCTGCGTGAATTGCAGTTAGCGAGCATCTGGAACATCCAGCGCCACTGGGCGGGATCGAAACGGGGCCGCACCACCAGCGGGCTGTGTTTCATCGTCAGCCACTTGAGGGCCTTGAGCGGCACGCCCGGCCCGGCCCAGGGCGAGGCATAGCCCGGCGAGACCTCGCCCGCGTTGGCGAAGCTCGTTTCCAGACCGGCCCCCGGCTGGCGGTCGACGACCGTGACTTCATGCCCGGCCTTGGCCAGGAAATACGCGGTGGTCGTGCCGATGACGCCACTCCCGAGAACGATGACTTTCACAGCGGTCCTTCAGTTGATTGAATTGCGTGCGCTCCATAGCGCACGGCGTCGAGCCAGTCCAGCAGCGGAATGGTGGCGGGCAGCACGGGCGCGACGCCCACCGCGCCCTGCCAGGCGAACGCCTGCCCTTCCAGGCTTTGCGGCTCGCCGGTCCAGGCGCGGCTGATGAAATAATGCAGACGCACGTGCGCATGCGGATAGACGTGCTCGATGCCGCACCATTCCTCGGCGCTGTCGATGCGGATACCCAGTTCTTCGACGAATTCGCGGCGCAGGGCATCGAAAAGACTCTCGTCCGGCTCCACTTTCCCGCCCGGGAATTCCCAGTAGCCGGCGTAGGGCTTGCCGGCCGGGCGCTGGCCAAGCAGCACGTCGCCGTTCGGCTTCATGAGGATGCCGACCGCCACGTCGATCGGCCGGGCTTGGGCGTCACTCATCGCGCTTGCCCGCGAAGTCGCGTGCGAACTGCCAGGCCACCCGGCCCGAGCGCGAACCGCGCTGCAGGGCCCAGCGCAGGGCGTCGCCGCGCGCCGCCTCGATCTGGTCGGCGTCGCAGCCGAAGCTGCGCAGCCAGTGCGCCACGATGTCCAGGTAGTCATCCTGCTTGAAGGGATAGAACGAGAGCCACAATCCGAAGCGCTCGGACAGCGAAATTCTCTCTTCCACCGTCTCGCCGGGATGCAGGTCGCCGTCGGCGTCGTGGGTATAGCTCGCGTTGTCGCTCATCCGCTCGGGCATCAGGTGGCGCCGGTTGGAGGTGGCGTAGATCAGGACATTGTCCGACTGGGCCGAAATACCGCCATCGAGCGCCACCTTCAGGGCCTTGTAGCCGCTCTCGCCTTCCTCGAACGACAGGTCGTCGCAGAAGATGACAAAGCGCTCCGCCCGTCCGGCCACCAGTTCGACGATGTCCGGCAGGTCGGCCAGGTCGTCCTTGCCCACTTCGATCAGGCGCAAACCCTCGTCCGCGAACTGGTTCAGGCAGGCCTTGATCAGGGAGGACTTGCCGGTTCCGCGCGCGCCGGTGAGCAGTACGTTGTTGGCCGGTTTGCCGCGCACGAACTGGCGCGTGTTCTGTTCGATGGCGCTCTTTTGCGGGTCGATGTTGTGCAGGTCGCCGAGCTGGATGCGCGCCACGTGCTGCACCGGCTGCAGCCAGCTCGCGCCGCCCGCGGCGCGCTTGCGCCAGCGGAAGGCGAAGCTGCGCTGCCAATCCGGCTCGCGCGGCGCCTGCGGCAGCAGGCCTTCCACCCGCGCCAGCACGGCCTCGGCGCGCGCGATCAGCTGTTCCAGGGGCGACATCCGGATCAGGAGCGGTAGTCCGCGTTGATCGAGACGTAGTCGTGTGACAGGTCGCAGGTCCAGACCGTGGCCGCCGCGGCGCCGCGCGCCAGCTTGACGCGCACGGTGATCTCGCTCTGCTTCATCACGCGCTGGCCGTCCGCTTCCTGATAGGTGGGGTTGCGTCCGCCGTTCCTGGCGACCCACACGTCGTCCAGGTACAGGTCGATCTTGCTCACGTCGAGGTCGTCCACGCCCGCGTAGCCGATGGCGGCCAGGATCCGGCCCAGGTTGGGGTCGGAGGCGAAGAACGCGGTCTTGACCAAGGGCGAATGGGCGATCGAGTAGGCGATCTTGCGGCACTCTTCCAGGTCGCGCCCATCTTCCACCGTGATGGTCATGAACTTGGTCGCGCCTTCGCCGTCGCGCACGATCATTTGCGCCAGCGTGCGCGCGAGCTCGGTGACGGCGTCGCGCAGCGCGGCGTATTCCGCGGACGCGGTCGAATCGATGGCCAGCGTCCCGGCGCCGGTCGCGATCAGCATGAACGAATCGTTGGTCGAGGTGTCGCCGTCGATGGTGATGGAATTGAACGAATGATCGGCCGCGTGGCGCACCAGTTCGTCCAGCACCGGCTGGGCGACCTTGGCATCGAAGGCCAGGTAGCCGAGCATGGTGGCCATGTTCGGCTTGATCATGCCGGCGCCCTTGCTGATGCCGGTCAGCGTCACCGCGTGCCCGCCGATGGTGACCGTGCGCGAGGCAGCCTTCGGCTGCGTGTCGGTGGTCATGATCGCTTCGGCCGCATTGAACCAGTTGTCCGCCTTGAGGTTGGCGATGGCGGCCGGCAGGCCGGCGACCACCTTCTCGACCGGCAGCGGCTCCAGGATCACACCGGTGGAAAACGGCAGGATCTGTTCGGGCGCGCAGCCCAGCAGCTTGGCCAGTTCGGCGCAGGTCTGGCGGGCGCGCGCGAGACCTTCGTCGCCGGTGCCGGCGTTGGCGTTGCCCGTGTTGACCACCAGGGCGCGGATCCGGGCGCCGGCGGCGAGATTGGTTTTGCTGATCTGGACTGGCGCCGCGCAGAAGCGGTTCTTGGTGAAGACGCCGGCCACGGTCGCCGTGTCGGCCAGCTTCATCACCAGCACGTCCTTGCGGCCGGGCTTCTTGATGCCGGCTTCGGCGTAGCCAAGTTCAATGCCGGCCACGGGTTTCAGGTCGGCGGCGACAGGGATCGGGGAATTGACGGCCATGGTCTGCTTTTTCGCGTGAATTCAAAGGCGTTATTGTACCGCCATGGGAAGGGCTGCGTAGGCACGCGGACCATGGCATATAATGCAAGTTTTTCATCACTGCAAAGAATGCGCGCTGCCACACTCCTACTCCCCGCCCTGCTCCTCGCCGGCCCGGCCCAGGCGCAAGTCGACGCGCAAAAAACACTGCAAGTGGCGAGCATCGAACTGCAGCGCGCCTTCCCCAAGTCGGGCAATCCCGCAGACGTATTCGCCAGGTTGAATGCGTTCGAGTTCTCGGAACCGACGCGTGCGGGCCTGCAGGCCATCTTCGGCGACCCGCGCCCGTTCCGTATCGAGCCCGTAACAGCGCCGCGCGGCAGGCGCGCCTTCGCATTCACCGTGCGGCCGGCGGACTACCGCGCCGCAAACGGCACCCATGTCCTGAGCACGCCGGTGGTCGGCCGGATCGATGTCACGCACGGTGGCCGCAGCATCGCCACGCGCGCCGAATTGGCTGCGCTCGATCTCGAAGGGAATGGCGCCCGCGCGCAGCTGCGCGGCATGCGGGTGGATGCGACCCGCGTACGCGGCCCGTACGATCTGTGGTTCGGCACCAATCGCTACACCCTGGCGTCCCTGAACGCCCTCATCGGCAAGACGCCGCTGACGCTATCGGGGGCGCATGTCGATGGCAGCACCCTGCGGCGTGGCGCCTTCGCGGAAATCCGTGCCGACTTCGATTTCGGTGACCTGCGCATTGGTGGCGAACAGGCGGGCCTGCGCTCCCGCTTCACGCTCTCGGGGCTGCCTCTCAAGGCGCTGGCGAGCGTGCAAGAAAAGATGCTGCATCTGTCCGCCAAGCCGGCCGCGGAGGAAGCGCGGGGCCTGCTCAGCGACGCCGTGTCGGCGATGGGGTCCGCTCGCTTCACGCTGCGCATCGACCAGCTCGAGTTGCGTTACAAGGACACACGTGCGAGCCTGCGCGGCGCGCTGCAGTTCGACTACCAGCCCGGCATGGAGCACGTTGCCCCGAACCAGATCTGGCAGCATGCGCAAGGCGAATTCGAGCTGCGCGTTCCGCTGGCTTTCGTGCGCGCCGCAACCGGTGCTATTGCGACGCAAGTGGCCGGGCACGGTGCGGGCGCAGCGCCTCCGACGGATGCAGTCGACGCCATCGTTGCGCGCATCACGAGCGGCGGCTACGGCCGCATCGAAAACGAGGTGATCGTGGTGAAGCTGGAGCTCAGGGACGGCGCGCTATACGCCGGTGGGAAGAAGCTCGACCTGGGGCCGAATCCGCAGCGCATACCGGATCAGCCTGTGCGAGCGATGATGCCGTCGCTGCCACCGCGCCGCATTCCTGAGCGCTGCCCACTGCCGCCCTTCCCCGGCGCCGATACGCCTGAGGACCAGCACATGACCCGCCTGCGCATCCTCATCGCCGCCGATGGCCGAACCACCGAAGCGGAGCTGCTGCAAGCGTCCACCGCACCCGCCTACGACCAGAGCGTGCTCGCCGCGGCCAAGGAATGCCGCTGGATCCCGGCCATCGTGGACGGCCAGCCAGGCCCGCTGGACGCCGCCTTCGGTGTGGAGCGCGACGCCGCGGGGGAACCGCAACTGCGGCTGCTCGGCGCGCGGCGCTGAGTATGCGGGCTGCTCGCTACTCGTCCCACTCGTAGCGGCGCACCTTTCGGACCAGGCCCTTGGCATCGGCCAGCACCACCAGTTCGGCCAGGTGTTTCACCGTGTCGGCAGGCGCCGGCGCCGCCGCCGGTTTCACTTGATAGCGCAGCACCTGGCGCCCATCGGCGAAGGTGAAGCTAAGCGCGGGTTCGGCCTGTCCGCGCAAGTCCTCGGCGGTGGTGCTGCCCGTGACGACGTGAAGCGGCTTGGCGCCGCCGTCCCGGTCCACCGCCTGAGCCTCGGCTGGCTCGCCCGCCCGGTCCGGATCGTCCATGTAATCGAAGCGCACCAGCGTATCGTCCGGCCACGAGGTGTCGTGCAGCGGCGCCACGAAGGTCAGCTCCGGCAAGGCTTGACAATCGTTGTAGCTCAGGTATTTCTGCAAACCTCGCTTGAACAGCGCGGGGGCCCCGCAATACATCGCGCTGAACGGGAGGTAGCGCTTGCGCTCGCCCGCTTCCAGGTAAACCCCGAAGATGGGGCGATCCGCGAACTGGAAGTAGCCCGTGCGGCGCTCCATGCACTGGTCCGTGTTCTTGGAACGCAGCAGGCGAAACACCAGCGGTATCGGCGAGACGAGTTCCGCCGCCACCCCGACCCGGCAGCCCAGGCGCAAGTCGCCGAGCCGGCGCGCGCCCGCCGGCAAGCCCGGAGAAATCACCTGTGCGCGCCACGTCACCGTCTCGTTTTTCCGGTTCAGGACCATGGACGCATCCTCGTCATACGCTGCCTTGTCGAGCGCCACGGTAAAGGTCTTGTCGGCGGCGATCGCCTGCATCAGGTTCACCGTATCGCCGACGATCCTGAGGGCGATCCCGTCCAGCGTCGCGCCGGGTTTGCGGGTCAGCAGCTGGAAGCGCAGGCTGGCGTTCGGCGCGAGGCCGTGGTAGCGGTCGAAGATCTCCATGCCGTACATGATCTTCCGGTAGGACTTGTCGACCGGGTCGCGCACGGCGGAGATGTGCACGGACGGCTCCCGCGTTTGGGCCTGCGCGGCGCCGGCCAGCAACACAAGCGCGCCCACGAGACGTAATTTCAACATTTCTATTTTTGTAATGATGAGACGCGCATTGTAGCGCAGCTGGCGGATCAGGCGGCGATCGCGGCCAGTGCCGCCACCAGCCGGTCGAGCTGGGCGGGACGGATGTAGAGGTGCGGCGTGACGCGAACGCCGGCGCGGCCACCGACTTCACGGGTCACGGTGAAGATGCCATGTTCGTCCACCAGCCGGCGGGCCACCTCGGCGGCGGGAAGATGGGCGAGGCGGAAGGCGGCGATGGCGCAGGAACGCCGCGAATCCGTCGGCGTGAGCAGCTCCAGGCCGGCGATGCCGCGCGCCCGTTCCACCCAGTAGTCCTTCAGCCAGCGCAGGCGCGCTTCCTTGTTGGCGCTGCCGATCGAGGCGTGGAAATCGAGCGCGTCGCTCACGGCCAGCACCGGCGCCGGCGGGATCGTGCCGACCTTGGCGAACTTGCGGATGTCATCGGCCGCGTGGGTGGTGTCGCCGAACAGCGGAGCGATGTCGCGGATGCGGTCGCGCCGCACGTACAGCAGTCCGACTCCGAGCGGCGCGCCCAGCCATTTGTGCAGGTTGGCGCCGACGAAATCGGCCTGCAGGTCCGGCAGGCGGTAGTCCAGCTGGGCAAAGGAATGGGCGGCATCGACGATGGTGTCGATCCCGCGCGTCCGCGCCTGCGCGGCGATGCGCGCCACCGGCATGATCTGGCCGGTCCGGTGCACCATGTGGGTCACCAGCACGGCGCGCGTGCGGGGCGTGTATGCCGCCTCGTACACGGCCAGGATCTCGTCGTCGCTGCGCGGGTCCAGCGGCGCCTCTACGCACACCACGCGCACGCCGCGCCGCGCGGCCACCATGTCCAGCACGTCGCGCACGTCGTCGTAGTCGTGCGTGGCGCACACCACCTCGTCACCGGGTGCGAACGGATAGCCCTGCAGGACGATGTTGAGCGACTCCATCAGATTGCGCGTGATGTGCAGCTCGTCCGGGTCGACGCCGGAGAAGGCGGCCAGGCGCTCGATCACTTCAGCCAGGAGCGCGGGCCAGCGGCGGCGCAGGAACCACGCGTTCTGCGCGTTGACCTCGCGTTCGTAGCGCTGGAAGGCCTCGAACACCGGCCTGGCCTGGACGCCGAAGTAGCCGTTTTCGAGATTGAGGAAGTCGGGGGCGACGTCGTACTGGGCGGCGATCCGCGCCCAGTACGCTTCGTCGGTGGGAGCTGTCAGGCCAGGCGGCCGTGGCATTGCTTGAACTTCTTGCCGCTGCCGCAGGGGCACGGGTCGTTGCGGCCGACCTTCATGCCGAACTGCAGGCTCGGGTCGGCGGCGTCCGGCGGGGCCGGGGCCAGCAGGTCTTCCGGCGCGGCGTTCGGGTTGAAGTCCGAGTGCTGGTAGTTGACGTTCTCGAGGTGCTGCTGCATCGCCGCCTCGGCCGCTTCGATCTCCTCGCGGGTCTGGATGCGGACCGTCATGACCATGCGGATCACTTCGTTCTTGATCATGTCCAGCATCTGGCCGAACAGCTCGAAGGCTTCGCGCTTGTATTCCTGCTTCGGATTCTTCTGCGCATAGCCGCGCAGGTGGATGCCTTGGCGCAGGTGGTCCAGCGCGGCCAGGTGCTCGCGCCAGTGGGTGTCCATGCTCTGCAACATGACGTTGCGCTCGAAGCCGCCGAAGGCTTCCTTGCCGACGATGTCGACCTTGGACTGGTACGACGCATCGGCCGCTTCCAGCACTTTTTCGAGGATGTCGTCGTCGGTGACTTGCGGGTCGTCTTCCAGCAGCTTCGCCAGCGGCTCCGGCAGGTTCCATTCCCCGGCCAGGGTCTGTTCGAGGGCCGGGATGTCCCACTGCTCTTCCACCGATTCGGCCGGCACATGGGTGCGCACGATCTCGGTGAACACGCCGTGGCGCAGGCTGGCGATCAGTTCCGCGATGTCGGTCGTTTCGAGCAGCTCGTTACGCTGGGTGTAGATCACCTTGCGCTGGTCGTTGGCGACGTCGTCGTATTCGAGCAGCTGCTTGCGGATGTCGAAGTTGCGGGCTTCGACCTTGCGCTGGGCGGACTCGATGGAGCGGGTCACGATGCCCGCTTCGATCGGTTCGCCTTCCGGCATCTTCAGGCGTTCCATGATGGCGCGCACGCGGTCGCCGGCGAAAATGCGCAGGAGCGGGTCGTCCAGCGACAGGTAGAAGCGCGAAGAGCCCGGGTCGCCCTGGCGGCCGGCGCGGCCGCGCAGCTGGTTGTCCACCCGGCGCGACTCGTGACGCTCGGTGCCGACGATGTGCAGGCCGCCGGCGCCGACCACCTTGTCGTGCAGGGCCTGCCATTCGTCGCGCAGCTTCTGCGACTGGGACGCCTTGTCGGCGTCCGCCAGTTCGGCGTTCGCTTCGATGAACTGGATCTGCTTTTCGACGTTACCGCCGAGTACGATGTCGGTGCCGCGGCCGGCCATGTTGGTGGCGATGGTAATGCCGCCCGGACGGCCGGCCTGGGCGATGATCTCCGCTTCGCGCGCGTGCTGCTTGGCGTTCAGCACCTCGTGCTTGAGGCCCGCCTTGGACAGGATGCCGGACAGGAGCTCCGAGTTCTCGATCGAGGTGGTACCGACCAGCACCGGCTGGCCGCGCTCGAAGCAGTCGCGGATGTCGCGCAGCATGGCCTGGTATTTCTCCTCGGCCGATTTATAGACCTGGTCCTGCAGGTCCTTGCGCTGGGACGGGCGGTTGGGCGGAATGACCACGGTCTCGAGGCCGTAGATCTCCTGGAATTCGTAGGCTTCCGTGTCGGCCGTGCCGGTCATGCCGGACAGCTTGGCGTACATGCGGAAGTAGTTCTGGAAGGTGATCGAGGCCAGGGTCTGGTTCTCGTTCTGGATGCGCACGCCTTCCTTGGCTTCGACGGCCTGGTGCAGGCCTTCGGACCAGCGGCGGCCCGTCATCAGGCGGCCAGTGAATTCGTCGACGATCACCACTTCGTCGTTCTGCACCACGTAGTGCTGGTCGCGGTGGTACAGGGCGTGCGCGCGCAGGGCCGCGTACAGGTGGTGCATCAGGGTGATGTTGGCCGCGTCGTACAGCGAGGCGCCTTCCGGCAGCAGGCCCATCTTGGTGAGGATCTCCTCGGCGTGCTCGTGGCCGGCCTCGGTCAGCAGCACCGTGTGCGCCTTCTCGTCCAGCGTGTAGTCGCCCGGGACTTCGACAGTGCCCTTGCCGTCCGGCGTCTCTTCGCCGATCTGGCGGGTCAGGAGCTTGGGCACTTCGTTGATCTGGTGGTACAGATCGGTGTGGTTCTCGGCCTGGCCGGAAATGATCAGCGGCGTGCGCGCCTCGTCGATCAGGATCGAGTCCACCTCGTCGACCACCGCGAAGTTCAGGCCGCGCTGCACGCGCTCGCTGGCCTCGTACACCATGTTGTCGCGCAGGTAGTCGAAGCCGAATTCGTTGTTGGTGCCGTAGGTGATGTCCGACGCGTAAGCCTTCTGCTTGGTGTCGTGGTCCATCTGCGACAGGTTCACGCCCGTGGACAGGCCCAGCCAGCCGTACAGGCGCCCCATCCACTCGGCGTCGCGCTGGGCCAGGTAGTCGTTGACCGTAATGACGTGCACGCCCTTGCACGACAAGGCGTTCAGGTAGCACGGCAGGGTCGCCATCAGGGTCTTGCCCTCGCCCGTGCCCATCTCGGCGATCTTCCCGTAGTGGATGACCATGCCGCCGATCAGCTGCACGTCGAAGTGACGCATCTTGAGCACGCGCTTGGCCGCTTCGCGGCAGACGGCGAAGGCTTCCGGCAGCAGGTCGTCCAGGGTCTGGCCCTTGGTCACGCGCTCCTTGAACTCGGGCGTCTTTGCCTGCAGCTCGGCATCCGTCAGCTTTTCCATTTGCGGCTCGAGCGCGTTGATGGTGGCGACGGTCTTGCGATATTGCTTGAGCAGACGCTGGTTGCGGCTGCCGAAAATCTTGGTCAGGAAAGACATGCTCGTTGTTCTGTATTGGATGCGGCCCGAATCATAACAAAAATACAACGCTCGCGGGCCAGGCTGGCAAAAAAGAGGCTGATTTTATCACGCACTGCGGGGCTATTTGGGGTTAATGCAAGGGAATACAAGAGTGGCGAGCTGTGCTATCGTGCGGGCCATGTCTCACGATCCGCACCAGCGTCCATTTCACATTTTCGGCACGCGCAAGCGCCAGACCTCGTTCGGCGCAACCGAATTCCTGCGCGCGAACGACCGGATGGCCGCCCTGCTCCCGGCCGCCATGCGCATGGGCCGCCTCCAGCAGGACGTGGCGCAGGCGCTGCCGGCCATCGCGGCCAGCTGCGGGGTGATCTCGTTCGAGGCGGGGGTGCTGGTGCTGGCGGTGCCGAATGCGGCCGTGGCCACGCGGCTCAAGCAGCAATTGAACAGTCTCACCGCTGCCCTGCAAAAGCGCGGCTGGCAGGTCGAATCGATCAAGCTGAAGGTGCAAGTCACCCAGCCGCCGCCGCCCGAGTACGAAAAGCGCGTGCTGCGCATTCCCGAAGTCGGGGTGCAAGCCTTCGAGGACTTGAGCAAGACGCTGGAGCCGACGGCCGGCAACGCGTCCCTGATCGCGGCCCTCGAACGCCTGGCCGCCCGCCGGCGCTAGCCCCCCCACCGTCATTCCCGCGAAAGGCTCGGCGCCCCCGCGGGAACCCCTGGTGGCATGATCGGCAAAAATGATTCCGTGGACTACTTCCTACCAGGGGTCCCCGCTTGCGCGGGGATGACGGCGCGTCAGGTCAGCGCCCACTCCCGGTGCATCTGGCGCACATAGGAGTCGGGCGCCGTTCCCGCCTCGTCGAAGGCGACGATCTCGTAGGCGTCCGGCTGCGCCAGCAGTTCGCGCAGCAGCAGGTTGTTGAGGGCGTGGCCGCTCTTGTGCGCCGTATAGGACGCCAGCAGCGGATGGCCGACCAGGTACAGGTCGCCGATCGCGTCCAGGATCTTGTGCCGCACGAACTCGTCGTCGTAGCGCAGGCCGTCCGAATTGAGGATGCGGTATTCATCCATCACAATCGCATTCTCGAGCGAGCCGCCGCGCGCCAGGCCCATGCCGCGCAAACTCTCCACGTCCTGCATGAAGCCGAAGGTGCGCGCCCGCGCCACCTCGTGCACGTAGGAGACGTCGCCGAAATCGACCAGCGCGCGCTGGCTGGTGCCGTCCACCGCCGGGTGGTTGAACTCGATGAAGAAGTCCAGCTTGAAGCCGTTGTACGGGGACAGGCGCGCCCACTTCTCGTTGGCGCCGCTGCCCTGGCGGATCTCCACGTCCTTGAGCACGCGAATGAACTTCTTGGCCGCGCCCTGCTCCTGCACGCCGGCCTGCTGCAGCAGGAACACGAAGGAGGCGGCGGAGCCGTCCATGATCGGGATTTCTTCGGCGCTGACGTCGACGTACAGGTTGTCGATGCCCAGGCCGGCGCAGGCCGACATCAGGTGCTCGACCGTCGACACGCGCGCCTCGCCCTTGACCAGCACCGACGCCATGCGGGTATCGCCCACCACGCCCGCGCTGGCGGGGAATTCAACCACGGGATCGAGGTCGACGCGGCGGAACACGATGCCGGTGTCGGGCGCTGCCGGGCGCAGGGTCAGTTCGACCTTGGTCCCCGAATGCAGGCCCACGCCGGTGGTGCGCACGAGCTGTTTGACGGTACGTTGTTTGAGCATCCGGCGATTATATCGGACTCTTCCTGCCCTTGCTGCCGGGTATCAGGGGTGTTCGCCGGGCGTTTGCTGCTGTTCGTGGCGGATCAGGTACAAGCCGCTGCCGATGATGATCGCCGCGCCCAGGAGCGTGTAGCGGTCGGGCAGCGCGTGCCAGACCAGGAAGTCGATCGCCACGCCCCAGGCCAGGGCCGTGTACTCGAACGGCGCCACCACCGAGGCTTCGCCCGAGGCGAAGGCTTCCGTGATCGCGATCTGGCCGAAGAAACCGCTCACCGCCAGCGCGGCGATCAGCCAGGCGTGCTGACCCTGGACCTGGACCCAGCCGGGCGCGGCCAGCGCCGTGGCCCCGACCGCCATCAGGGTCATGAGCCAGAACACCATGTGCTCGGTACGGTCGGTACGGGCCACGATGCGGCTGGTGATGTTGGAGACGGCGTAGCAGGCGGCCGAGGCCAGCACGGCCAGGCCGCCCCAGGTGAACATGCCGTCCACGGTGGGCCGCAGCACGACCACCACCCCGGCCAGGCCGACCACGATGGCGGTCCAGCGCGCCGCGCTCACGCGCTCGCCGAGGAAGAACACGGACAACCCCGTGATCAGGCCGGGGGCGACGAAGAAGATGGTGTAGGTCTCGGCCAGCGACAGTTCCTTCAGGCCGTAGGCGAACAGCGACAGCATGACGATGCCGAGCGCCGCGCGCAGCAGGTGCATGCCGCGCCGCACCTGGAACAGGCCGCGAAAGCCGCCGCGCCAGTACAGGTAGGCGTAAATCAGCGGCATCGAGGCCAGCGCGCGCATCGAGGCGACCTGCACGGCCGGATAGACGGCGGCCAGGCCCTTCATGGATGCGTCCATCAGGCCGAACATGGCGACCGCGAACAGCATGGCGTAGATGCTGTATAGGTTGCCGCGGTCCTGGGTCAGGCGCGCCGTCATGCCAGCGTCTTCTCCATGAAGATGCTCAATGGGTCGGCCTGGTAGGCGCCGAACGGTGCACGGCGGCGGTAACCGGTGCGCTCGTAGAGGGCGATGGCTTCCGGCTGGTGGATGCCGGTTTCCAGGCGCAGCGTAGTCAGGCCGCGCGCGGCGGCCACGCCTTCGATGGCCTGCATCAGCGCGCGCGCCGCACCTTGGCCGCGCGCGGCCGGCGCCACGTACATGCGCTTGATTTCGGCATAGCCGCCCTGGTCCACGCAGGCGCCGCAGCCGAGAGCGGCGCCGCCCGCGTCGCGGGCGACGAAGAAGCTCACGTTCGACGCCAGCAAGGCGTCGACGGACAGCAGATGATTGCTTTCGGCCGGGTACAGGGCGGCGCAATAGGCGTCCAGCGCGGCGAGCAGCGCGCGCACGTCTTCCTGGTCCGGAGCTTCCTGGGCGATCAGCATGAAAAAAAAAGCCGGCCCGCGCGGGGCCGGCAAGCAGCAAAACGTTTAAGCCAGTTGTTTCAGCATGGTCTCGGCGTTCGACACTTCAAACTTGCCGGGCGCTTCGATGTTGAGCTGTTTGACGACGCCGTCTTCGACCAGCATGGAGTAGCGCTGGGAACGGGTGCCCATGCCGAATTTGGAGAAGTCCGCGTCCAGGCCCAGGGCCTTGCTGTAGGCGGCGTTACCGTCGGCCATCATGCGCACGATGCCGGTGGCTTTCTGGTCGCGTCCCCAGGCGCCCATCACGAAGGCGTCGTTGACCGAGATGCACCAGATTTCGTCCACGCCCTTGGCCTTCAGTTCGTCCGCATGCTGGACGTAGCCCGGCACGTGCTGGGCGGAGCAGGTCGGGGTGTAGGCGCCGGGCAGGCCGAAGATCGCGATCTTCTTGCCCTTGGCGAGGTCGGATACGTTGAAGGTATTGGGGCCGATGGCGCAGCCTTCGCTGGCGGTTTCGACGAATTCGGACAGCTGGCCTTCGGGCAGGCGGTCGCCAATCTTGATGGTCATTGTAAGGCTCCGGATCTGGTTGGGTTGCTAAGACCGTGCAGTATGCCCGATCCGCGAAAATCCTGCAGGCGGCTTGCCAGAAGTGCCGTTCCGCTGCACACTGCCGCCCCATGGACAAGCCCAACTACCTGCCCGAAGTGAAGGCCCATTACGAGAGCCTTCCCTATCCGCCCGTCGATCCCCAGGACGAACACAAGCGCCTGGCGCGCACCTGGCTGGACGAGCTGCCGATGATGAACCATTACTGCTTCGGCGGGCGGCAGCAATTCCGGAGCGGCTTCCGGGTGCTGGTGGCCGGCGGCGGCACGGGCGACGCGACCATCTTCCTGGCCGAGCAGCTGCGCCATACGGACGCGCGCGTCGTCCACCTCGACCTGTCCGGCGCCAGCATCCGCATCGCCAGGGAACGGGCGGCAATCCGCAAGCTGTCCAACATCGAATGGATCGAGGACTCCCTGCTCAACCTGCCCACCCTGGGCCTGGACCGGTTCGACTACATCAACTGCAGCGGTGTGCTGCACCACCTGGCCGATCCGGACGCCGGCCTGCGGGCACTCGAAAGCGTGCTGAAAGAGGACGGGGCCGTCGCCCTGATGGTGTACGGCGCCGTCGGGCGCACCGGGGTGTATCACATGCAGGACTTGCTGCGGCTCGCCAATCGCGGCTGCGGCGAAGCGGAGAAGATCGCGCAGGCGAAGGAAGTGCTGGCGGGGCTGCCGCCGTCGAACTGGTACCGGCTGGCGGGCGACTTGTACAAGGACGACGACACCGACGCCGGCATTTACGACATGCTGCTGCACAGCCAGGACCGCGCTTACACGGTCCCGCAACTGTATGCGTGGCTGGCCGATCAACACGGCTTCAGGATCACGTTCTCGGACGTGCACCGCGGGCGCTTCCCTTACCTGCCCGAGATCACCCTGCCGATGACGGCGCCGCACATCCGCGCGCGCCTGGCGGGGATGGCGGAACGGGACCGCCACGCGATGTCGGAACTGCTGATCGGGGACCTGATCCGTCACCTGTGCTACCTGACCCGCACGCCGCAGGCGCAGGCGCCGTATGGCGACCCGGACTTCATTCCCTATTTCTTCCACGAGCCCCTGAGCGCGCAAGGGCTGGCCGGCATGTTCGCGGCCAAGGACAAGCCGACCATCCTGCGCCATGAATTCCTGGGCATGACGGCCGCGGTGGACGCGGGCCGCTATTCCGGCCGCATTTTCGGCTTCATCGACGGGCGCCGCACCTTCGGCGAGATCTTCGACCTCGTGCGCGCGCATCCGGCGCACAAGGCGGCGCCGCCCACGAACGCGGAACTGTTCGCGGACTTCAAGGCGTCGTTCGACCTGCTCAATGCGATCGAACGCATCCTGCTGCGGCACGTGACGTGCCGCTAACCCGTCATCCCCGCGCAAGCGGGGACCTCTGGTAAGACGCAGCCAACAAGCGCTCGACCAGGGATCCCCGCGTGCGCGGGGATGACAGCAGGTCAGTCAGCCTGCTTGCGCAGGAAGGCCGGGATGTCGTAGGTCTCGACACCATTCTTCTGCATGGCCAGCACCTGCTCCGAAGCCTGCTCGCGGCGCCACACGGCCGGCTGCTTCATGCCTTCCGACACGTGCGCAGCGCCGGTGGCGAAACCACCGCCCAGGGACGCGCCGCCGGCCGCCATCACCGGTTGGTTGTGGGTGCCGGTGCGCAGCATCGGGGTCTGGACCAGCTGCATGTTCTTCTTGCCCTTGCCCAGGCCGGTGGCGACCACGGTCACGCGCAGGTCGTCGCCCATGTTGTCGTCGTAGGCGATACCCTGGGCGATCGAGGCGTCCGGCGCGGCGAAGGCGCGCACCACGGCCATGACTTCCTTGATCTCCTTGCCCTTGAGGCCACGGCTGGCGGTGACGTTGACCAGCACGCCGCGCGCGCCGGACAGGTCCACGCCATCGAGCAGCGGCGAAGCGACGGCCTGTTCGGCGGCGATGCGCGCGCGATCCACGCCGGCGGCGGTCGCCGTGCCCATCATGGCCTTGCCCTGCTCGCCCATGATGGTCTTGACGTCGTTGAAGTCGACGTTGATGTGGCCCGGCACATTGATGATCTCGGCGATGCCGGCCACGGCGTTGTTCAGGACGTCGTCGGCGTGCTTCATCCAGTCCATCATCGACTCGTCCTCGTAGATGTCTTCCAGCTTCTCGTTGAGGATGACGATCAGGGAGTCGACGTTGCGGGACAGTTCCTCCAGGCCCGCCTCGGCGATGTCCATGCACTTCTGGCCTTCGTAGGAGAACGGCTTGGACACCACGGCGACGGTCAGGGCGCCCTGCTGCTTGGCCACTTCCGCCACGATCGGAGCGGCGCCGGTGCCGGTGCCGCCGCCCATGCCGGCCGCGATGAACACCATGTGGGCGCCGCGCAGGGCGTCCTCGATGCGTTCGCGCGACTCTTCCGCCAGTTGGCGGCCCACTTCCGGCTTCATGCCCGCGCCCAGGCCGGTCGCGCCGATCTGGATGATGTTGTGCGCGCTCGACATCTGCAGCGCCTGGGCATCCGTGTTCGCGGCGATGAACTCCACGCCCGACACGCCTTTGTTGATCATGTGCTGAACCGCGTTGCCGCCCGCGCCGCCGACGCCAACCACCTTGATAACGGTACCCAGTGCTGCGTTATCGACCATATCGAACTCCATGATAGAACTCCTGTATCAAAGTGCGGCTTTCAAGCGCCAGGCCTCATACGTTGGCATCAGACCTGGAGCTTGAAAACTGCTGCTTACTCAAAAAAATACCTGTTTAAACCGAACTCAAAAATTCCCGAGGAACCACTCTTTCATGCGCTGCCACACTGCCTTCACCGAGCCATCCTGACGCGTCACGATGTGGCCCCGCAAATACTGTTTTTTCGCTTCCAGCAGAAGGCCAAGCACGGTCGCGTAGCGCGGGCTGCGCACCACGTCGGCCAGCTGGCCCCGATAGTCCGGCGTGCCGAGGCGCGCGGGCTTGAGGAAAATGTCTTCCGCCATCTCGATCATGCCGGGCATGATGGAGCTGCCGCCGGTGAGCACGATGCCCGACGAGAGCACGCCTTCGTAACCGGACTCGCGCACCACCTGGTGCACCATCGCGAACAGCTCCTCGACGCGCGGCTCGATCACGGCCGCCAGCGCCTGGCGCGACAGGTTGCGTGGGCCGCGGTCGCCCAGGCCCGGCACTTCCAGGTGCTCGCCCGGATCGGCCAGCACCTGCTTGGCCACGCCGTAGCGGATCTTGATCTCTTCGGCTTCCGCGGTCGGCGTGCGCAGCGCCATGGCGATGTCGTTGGTGATCTGGTCGCCCGCGATGGGGATCACGGCCGTGTGGCGGATCGCGCCGTCCGAGAACACGGCGATGTCGGTGGTGCCGCCGCCGATGTCGATCAGGACCACGCCCAGTTCCTTCTCGTCGCCGGTCAGCACGGCGTCGGCCGAGGCCATCGGCTGCAGGATCAGGTCAGACACTTCCAGGCCGCAGCGGCGCACGCACTTGACGATGTTCTGCACCGCCGACACCGCGCCAGTCACGATGTGCACGCGCACCTCAAGGCGGATACCGCTCATGCCGATCGGCTCACGCACATCTTCCTGGCTGTCGACGATGAACTCCTGCGGCACGGTGTGCAGCAACTGCTGGTCGGTCGGGATGTTGACCGCCTTGGCCGTCTCGATCACGCGCGCCACGTCGGCCGCGGTCACTTCCTTGTCCTTGATGGCCACCATGCCGCTCGAATTGAAGGAGCGGATATGGCTGCCGGCGATGCCCGCATAGACGTTGCGGATCTTGCAGTCCGCCATAAGCTCGGCTTCTTCCAACGCGCGCTGGATCGATTCGACGGTCGCCTCGATGTTGACCACGACGCCTTTCTTCAGGCCTCGCGATTCGTGCTGGCCGAGGCCGATGACTTCGTGGTGGCCGTCGGCCATCACTTCCGCCACCACGGCCACCACTTTCGAGGTGCCGATGTCGAGACCGACGATCAGGTTTTTCGCGTCTTTTGTCATGTTGCTGTCGCCTACTTAGGTATGCTTGGTGGTCTTGCTGGTTTTCTTGTGAACCGCCGGAGCGGGCTTGCCGGGTTTTTGCAGCTTCAATCCCGCCGCCGCCAGCGCCAGGCCGTTCTGGTAGCGCATGTCGACGGTCTCGATGTTCGGTATCTGTTCGGCCAGGCGCGGATAGACCTGCACCAGGCGCTCGACGCGGCTCTTCAGGGTGGTGCCGTCCTGCTCGCGGCCCAGCGCCACACTCATGCCGTTATCGAAGCGCACCGTCCAGGCATAACGGCCGGACAGGTCGAGCACTTGCGGCGTCAGATGGACCGGTGCGAACCACTTGACCAGGTCGGCGTAGCGCGCCATGACTTCCTTCTCGCTGCCGTCCGGGCCGAAGAACTCCGGCAGCGGATGGTCCTCGTCGGCTTCGGCCAGGTTGGCGGTGAACACATCGCCCTTCACGGACAGCAGCCGCCCGTCCTCGCCCCAGGTGCCGAGCGCCTCGTGCTCCTCGAGCGAGACGATCAACTCGTTCGGCCACTCGCGCCGTACCGACGCACGCCGCACCCAGGGCACGGACTCGAAGCTGGTGCGCACCTGCTCCAGGTTCGCGGTAAAGAAGTTGCCCTTCCACTTGCGGCCGCGCACCCCCTCGCGCAGGGTCAGGCCGTTCACGTGTTTCAGCTCGCCGCCGTCCATGGTCTCGACCCGGATCAGCTTGAGCGTGAACATCGGCAGCTGCGAGACCCACCACACGCCGCCCGCCACGAGCGCGAGCAGCGCCGCGGCCACCAGGCCGCTCGCAGTCGCGTTCAGGGTTCGGACGTCATGCCACATCGTTCGTTCTTCCTCAGCGTGCCAGTTTCAGGTTGGCCGAGCGCAGGATCTCCACGCACAGCGCTTCGTAGCTCATGCCGGACGCGCGCGCGGCCATCGGCACCAGCGAGTGCCCGGTCATGCCGGGCGAGGTATTCACTTCCAGCAGGAAGGGCTGGTTGTCCGACGCGCGCAGCAGCACGTCGACCCGGCCCCAGCCCTCGCAGCCCACCGCGCGGTAGGCCTCCACGGCGATGCGCTGCATCTCCGCCGCGGTGGCCGCGTCGAGCGGCGCCGGGCAGTGATACTGCGTGTCGTCGCTGAAGTACTTGTTCTGGTAATCGTAGTTGCCGGCCGGGGCCACGATCTCCACGATCGGCAAAGCGCGCGCGTCGCGGCCCTTGCCCAGCACGGTCACGGTGAACTCGCGGCCGGTCACGAACTGCTCGGCCAGCACCACCTCGTCCAGCTTGGCGGAGGCTTCGTAGGCGGCGCGCATCGCGCCGGCCTCGGTCACCTTGGTGATGCCGATGGTGGAGCCTTCGTGCGGCGCCTTTACGATCAGCGGCAGGCCCAGTTCCGCCACCGCGGCGTCCAGGTCCGCGCCCTCCTCCAGGGTCAGGTATTTCGGCGTGGGCAAACCCTTCACCTGCCACAGCATCTTGGTGGTGATCTTGTCCATGCCCACGGCGCTGGCCATCACGCCGCTGCCGGTGTAGGGGATGCCGAGCTGTTCGAGCGCGCCTTGCAGGCTGCCGTCCTCGCCGTAGCGGCCGTGCAGGGCGATGAACACGCGGTCGAACTTCTCGGCCGCCAGCTCCGCCAGCGAACGCGCGGCGGGATCGAAGGGATGGGCATCGACGCCCTGGCTTTTCAGCGCGTTGAGCACGCCGGTGCCGGACATGATCGACACTTCGCGTTCGGCCGAGCGGCCGCCGAACAGGACGCCGACCTTGCCCAGCGCTTGTGCCTCGGTTGGGGTAAGTACGCTCACGGTCATGCCTTTACAAAATGGGTCAGTTTGGCGGGCACCGAGGAGATCGAGCCCGCGCCCATGGTGATCACGACGTCGCCGTCGCGCACCACGTTCATGATGGTTTCAGGGATGTCCGCCACGGCTTCGACGAAGATCGGTTCGATGCGGCCGGCGGCGCGCATCGCGTGCGCCAGCGCGCGCCCGTCCGCAGCCACGATCGGCTGCTCGCCGGCGGCGTACACCTCGCCCAGCACCAGCACATCAGGCGTGGACAGCACCTTGGCGAAGTCCTCGAACAGGTCGCGGGTGCGGGTGTAGCGGTGCGGCTGGAAGGCCAGCAGCAGGCGCCGGCCCGGATAGGCGGCGCGGGCGGCGGCCAGGGTCACCTCGATCTCGATCGGGTGGTGGCCGAAGTCGTCCACCAGCGTGAAGTTCGCGCCCGAGGGCGCCGTCACGTCGCCGTAGCGGGTGAAACGGCGGCCCACGCCGGTGAATTCGGCCAGGCCCTGCTGGGTGGCTGCGTCCGGAATGTTGATCTCGCGCGCGATGGCGATCGCCGAGCAGGCATTGAGCACGTTGTGCATGCCGGGCTGATTCAGCACGAAGCGGGTGTCCGGGAAACCTTCCTGGCGCACGCTGAAGTGCATCTGCAGGCCGACCGCGCAGGCGTCGAAGGCGCGCACCTCGGCGTCCTCGGAAAAGCCGTAGGTGGTGACCGGCTTGGTCACGTGCGGCAGGATCGAGCGCACGTGCGGATCGTCCACGCACAGCATGGCGCGGCCGTAGAACGGCAGGCGGTGCGTGAAGTTCACGAAGGCCATCTTGAGCTTCTCGAAATCGTGCTCGTAGGTCTCCATGTGGTCGGCGTCGATGTTGGTGATCACCTCGATCATCGGCGCCAGGTTCAGGAAGGAGGCATCCGATTCGTCCGCCTCGGCCACGATATAGTCGCCCGAACCAAGCTTGGCGTTGGCGCCGGCGCTGTTCAGGCGCCCGCCGATCACGAAGGTCGGGTCCAGCCCGCCCTGGGCCAGGACGGACGCGACCAGACTGGTGGTGGTGGTCTTGCCGTGGGTGCCGGCGATGGCGATGCCGCGCTTGAGGCGCATCAGCTCACCGAGCATCACGGCGCGCGGCACCACCGGCACCTTGCGCGTGCGGGCGGCCAGCACCTCGGGGTTCGATTCGGCCACCGCGGTGGAGGTGACGACGGCGTCGGCGGCGCCGATGTTCTCCGCGGCGTGGCCCTGGATCACTTTGATGCCCAGGCCCGCCAGGCGCTGGGTCACGGCGGTGCTGCCCAGGTCCGATCCGGTGACGTTGTAGCCGAGGTTGTGCAGCACTTCGGCGATGCCGCTCATGCCGCTGCCGCCGATGCCGACGAAGTGAATGTTCTTGACCTTGTGTTTCATGTGCGTTCCCCGGCGAGTTGCTCCAGCACGTCCGCGATCGCGTTGTTGGCGTCGCGCCGGCCCACGGCCTGCGCGGCCAGCGCCATGTCGCGGCAGCGTGCGCGGTCCAGGCCCTGCAGCTGCGCCGCCAGCGCCTGGGGCGTGAGCGTCGGCTGCGGCAGGTGGATCGCCGCGTGTTGTTGATCCATCCACTGCGCGTTGTCGCGCTGGTGGGAAGTGGTCGATGCCACGAAGGGCACCAGGATGCTGGCGACGCCGGCGGCGGTCAGCTCCGACACCGTGATCGCGCCGGCGCGGCAGATCACGAGGTCGGCGCGCTCGTATTCGCCGGCCATGTCGTCGATGAAGTCCAGCACCGTGGCCTGCACCCCGGCCTGTTGATAGGCGGCGCGCAGCGCGTCGATGTTCTTCTTGCCCGACTGGTGGGTCACCTGCGGGCGCACGGCCTCGGGAATCAGGGCCAGCGCGGCCGGTACGGCGTCGTTGAGCGCCTTGGCGCCCAGGCTGCCGCCGACGACCAGGATGCGCAGCGGCCCCTGGCGGGCCTCAAAGCGCGTCGCGGGCGGGATGACGTCGAGGATCTCCTTGCGCACCGGGTTGCCGGTGACGACCGCCTTGGCCCTGGCCGCGCCGAAATCGGCCGGGAAGCCGAACAGCACGCGCTGGGCCACCGGGGTCAACGTCTTGTTCGACAACAGCAGGGCCGCGTCGGCATTCACCAGGGCCAGCGGCACGCCGCGCAGGCGCGCCATCAGACCGCCCGGCACCGTCACGTAGCCGCCCATGCCCAGCACCACGCCCGGCTTGCGGCGGCCGACGATGCCGAAGCAGCGGAAGAAGCTGCCCACCAGCTTGAAGGCGCCGGAAACCGTATGCTTCAATCCCTTGCCGCGCATGCCGGAAAAGTCGATGGAATCCATCTCGATGCCGTGGCGCGGGACGATATCCTGCTCCATGCCGTGCGCGGTGCCGAGCCAGGACACTTCCCAGCCGCGCGCGCGCATCGTTTGCGCGATCGCGATGCCCGGGAAGATGTGGCCGCCGGTACCGGCCGCCATGATCATGAGGCGCTTCACAGGCTGCCTCCCCGCATCTTGACCCGGTTCTCGTAGTCGATCCGCAGCAGGATCGCGAGGCCGACGCAGTTGAACAGCACGCCCGAGCCGCCATAGCTCATGAGCGGCAGAGTCAGGCCCTTGGTCGGCAGCAGGCCCAGGTTCACGCCCATGTTGATGAAGGTCTGGATGCCGATCCAGATGCCAATGCCCTTGGCCACCAGGCCGGCGTAATGCTGGTCCAGGGCGATGGCCTGGCGCCCGATGTCGAAGGCGCGCTTGACCAGCCAGTAGAACATGGCGATCACCACCAGCACGCCGGCCAGGCCCAGCTCCTCGCCGATCACGGCCAGCAGAAAGTCGGTATGCGCTTCCGGCAGGTAGTGCAGCTTTTCCAGGCTGCCGCCCAGACCGACGCCGAAGATCTCGCCGCGGCCGAAAGCGATCAGAGAGTGGGTCAGCTGGTAGGACTTGTTCAGGGCGTGCTCCTCCTGCCACGGATCGAGGTAGGCGAACAGGCGCTCGCGGCGGAACTTGGAGAACGCGATGATGGTCGTGAACACCATCACCAGCACGGCGCCGATGCCGCCGAACCAGATCGCGTTGAAGCCGCCCAGGAACAGGATGCCCATGGCGATGCAGACGATCACGCCGAAGGCGCCCAGGTCGGGTTCGAGCAGCAGCAGGAAGCCGACCAGGCCGACGGCGACCGCCATCGGCATGAAGCCCTTGGTGAGCTTGTGCATGTACTGCTGCTTGCGCACGGTGAAGTCGGCGGCGTACAGCACCATCACGATCTTCATCACTTCCGACGGCTGCAGGTTAAACACGCGCAGGTTGAGCCAGCGGCGTCCGCCGTTGACCACCACGCCGATGCCGGGAACGAGCACCAGTGCCAGCAGCACGAGAGTGCCGATGAACATCAGCGGCGCCAGGCGCTGCAGCGTCTCGATGCGGAAGCGGAAGGCGATCAGGCCGGCGCACAGCGACACGACGATGAACAGCGCCTGGCGCGTGACGAAATAGTTGTTCGTGTAGTTCGAGAACTTGGGCGAATCCGGCAGTGCGATCGAGGCGCTGTACACCATCACCATCCCGGTCAGCATCAGGAGGATGGTCACCCACACCAGCGGCTGGTCGTATTCCATCATGCGCGACGGGAGCTCGCGGCGGCCGATGGCCGCCGTCTCGGTGGAGCCCGCGAACTTGAAGGGGAACTGGAAGGCCATCAGATCTCCTGTCCCTTCTCGCGCGCGATCTCGCGCACGGCGTCGCAGAACACCTGGGCGCGATGCGCGTAGTTCGTGAACATGTCCAGGCTGGCGCAGGCCGGCGAGAGCAGCACGGCATCGCCCACGTGGGCCGCCTCGCGGCAGGCCTGCACGGCTTCCGGCAGGCTGGCGAAGTCGGTCAGCTCGACGCCGCTGCCGTCCAGCGCGGCGCGGATGGCCGGTGCATCGCGCCCGATCAGGGCCACGCTGCGCACGTAGCGCGCGCACGGCCCGGCCAGCGGAGCGAAATCCTGGCCCTTGCCGTCGCCGCCGGCGATAAGCACGATCTTCTGTTCGCCGCCGCCAAAGGCCTTGCCCAGGCCGTTGAGGGCCGCCACGGTGGCGCCGACATTGGTGCCCTTGCTGTCGTCGTAGTAGTCGACGCCGTCGATGGAGGCGATCAGCTCCACGCGGTGCGGCTCGCCCTTGTACTCGCGCAGGCCGTGCAGCAGCGGGGCGAACGGCAGGTCCACCGCGCGGCACAGGGCCAGCGCGGCCAAGGCGTTCGACGCGTTGTGAATGCCGCGGATGTGCAGCGCGTCGGCCGGCATCAGGCGGTTCAGGCTGACCTCGACCGGTTCGGCCGGCTCGTGCTTGCGGCGCTTCTTCGGTTCGCCGTCGTCCAGGCCGACGGCCACGGTCAGCCACAGCACGCCGCGCTCGTTCACCAGACCGAAGCAGGCCGGTTCGGCCGGTTCATTGGTGCCGAAGCTGACGTTGGAGCCGGTCGCGGACGCCATGCGCATCACGGCGGCGTCGTCGCGGTTCAACACGCGCACGGTGTCGGCGCCGAAGATGCGGGCCTTGTCGTTGGCGTAGGCCTGCATGTCGCCGTGCCAGTCCAGGTGGTCCTGGGTTACGTTCAGCACCGTCGCGGCGTTCGGATTGAGGCTATAGGTCGAATGCAGCTGGAAGCTGGACAGCTCCAGGATCCAGGCCTGCGGCAGCGTGTTGGCGTCCATGCATTCGCGCAGCACGTCCAGCGCGGCCGGGCTGATGTTGCCCGCCACCCGCGTGGACAGGCCGGCGCGCTGGCACAGCAGGCCGGTCAGGCTGGTCACGGTGGTCTTGCCGTTGGTGCCCGTGATGGCGATGACCTTCGGCGCGTAGCCGGTGTTTTCCTTCAGGTGGGCCAGCGCCTGGGCAAACAGTTCGATCTCGCCCCACATGGGGATGTTGCGTTCGGCGCAGGCGGGCGTGATGGCGGCCAGTTCGCGGTTCGGGGCCAGGCCCGGGCTCAGGGTGACGAAGTCGATCCCGTCCAGCAGGTCCGGCCCGAAATCGCCATGGACAAACTCGGCATCCGGCACCGAGGCGCGCAGTGCGGGCAGGCGTGCAGGTTCGGCGCGCGTGTCGGCCACGCGCACGCGCGCGCCGCAGCGGTGCAGCCACTGCGCCATCGCGAGGCCCGATTCGCCGAGCCCGAGAACGAGTACCTGTTTGCCTTCGTAGTTCATGTCAGCGCAACTTGAGCGTGGACAAACCGACCAGGATCAGCATCATGGTCACGATCCAGAATCGGACCACGACCTGCGTCTCCTTCCAGCCTTTTTGCTCGAAGTGGTGGTGCAGGGGCGCCATCAGGAACACGCGCCTGCCCTGTCCGTACCGCTTCTTGGTGTACTTGAACCAGCCGACCTGGATGATGACGGACAGGGTCTCGGCAACGAACACGCCGCCCATGATGAACAGGACGATTTCCTGGCGCACGATCACGGCAATAGTGCCGAGCGCGCCCCCCAGCGCCAGCGCGCCGACGTCGCCCATGAACACCTGCGCCGGGTGCGCGTTGTACCAGAGGAAGGCCAGGCCCGCGCCCGCCATGGCGCCGCAGAAGATCAGCAGTTCGCCGGCGCCGGGAATGTGCGGAATGAACAGGTATTTCGAGTAGTTGGCCGAACCGGTGAGGTAGGCGAACAGACCGAGCGCGGAGCCCACCATCACGGTCGGCATGATGGCCAGGCCGTCCAGGCCGTCCGTGAAGTTGACGGCGTTGGACGAACCGACGATCACGCAATAGGTCAGCGCGATGAAGCCCCACACGCCGAGCGGATAGCTGACGGTCTTGAAGAAGGGGACGATCAGGTCGGCCTTGGGCGGCAGGTCCATCGAGAAGCCGGACTGTACCCAGGCGAAGATCAGTTCCGCCACCTGGCGCGGCGTGGCGGCCGACACCGAGAAGGCGAGGTAGAACGCGGCGGCGATGCCGACCAACGACATCCAGAAATACTTCTCGGCCGAACGCATGCCCTCGGGGTCCTTGTAGACCACCTTGCGGTAGTCGTCCACCCAGCCCACGGCGCCGTAACCGAGCGTGACGACCAGCACCGGCCAGATCAGGCGGTTGGAGAAGTCGCACCACATCAGCGTGGCCACGCCGATGGCGATCAGGACCAGCACGCCGCCCATGGTCGGGGTGCCGTGCTTTTTCAGGTGGGTTTCGGGGCCGTAGGAGCGCACCGCCTGGCCGACCTTCATGCGGGTCAGGTAACGGATCACGGCGGGGCCGGCAAACAGGCCGATCAGCATGGCCGTAATGGTGGCGCCGACCGCGCGGAAAGTGATGTAGTTGAAGATCCGGAAGAATCCGAGATCCCCTTGGAAGAATTGTGCGAGCCAGAGCAGCATCAGTGGGCGTCCTTGCCGTTGTGTTGAGTTCCAATCAGGTGTTGGACCACGCGTTCCATTTTCATGAAACGCGAGCCCTTCACCAGCACAGTTGCGTCAGATTTGCTGCCCAGTTGGTGATCCAGTGCTGCCAATAATTCGTCAAACTGCTCGAAATGCCGTGCGCCGCAGGCGAGGTGACGGGCCAGTTCGCCCGTCGCCAGCACGGTTTCAATTCCTCGCGCGGCGGCATAGGCGCCGATCTCGCGATGAAATTCAGGTCCCTGCGTGCCTACCTCGCCCATGTCGCCCAGCACCAGCACGCGCGGCGCGGGGTATTGCGCCAGCACGTCGATGGCGGCGCGCACGGAGTCCGGGTTGGCGTTGTAGGTGTCGTCGATCACGGTGGCGCCGCATTGCGCCGTCTTGCGCTGCAGGCGGCCGCTGACCGGGGCGAACGATTCCAGGCCGCGCACGATGGCCTCGGGCGCGATGCCGGCGGCCAGCGCGCAGGCGGTAGCGGCCAGCGCGTTGCGCACGTTGTGCACGCCGAACGCCTGCAGGCGCACCGTGAAGCGCTGGGGCGCGTCGCCGCGCACCGTTACGTCCAGGGTGCTGCCGAAATCGGCCGCCGCATGGGCGCAGGTGACGGTCGCCGAGGCGTCGAAACCGAAGGTGAAGGCGCGGCGCTGGCCGCGCGCGAAGGTCAGTTCCTGCCAGATCGTGCTGTATTCGTCGTCGCTCGGGAACACGGCCACGCCGTCGTCGGGCAGGCCGGCCAGCACGCAGCCGTTCTCGCGCGCCACCGCTTCCACGGTGTGCATGAATTCCTGGTGCTCGCGCTGGGCGTTGTTGACCAGGCCGACCGTGGGCGCGGCGATGGCGGTCAGGCGGCCGATCTCGCCCGGATGGTTCATGCCCAGTTCGACCACCGCCGATGTGTGGTGCGCCTCCAGGCGCATCAGCGTGAGCGGGACGCCGATCTCGTTATTCAGGTTGCCGGCCGTGGCCAGGCGATCCGCTTCGCCATGGGCGGCGGCCAGGATCGCAGCGATCATCTCCTTGACCGTGGTCTTGCCGTTGCTGCCGGTGACGCCGATAAGAGGAATGCGGAACTGGCGGCGCCACTCGTGGGCGATCTGCCCCAGCGCCACCAGCGTGTCCGGCACCACCAGGGCCGGCAGCGGGAAGCCGTCCGGCACGCGGTTGACGACGACGGCGGCCACACCGCGCTGCGCCACCTGGTCCAGGAAGTCGTGGGCGTCGAACTTCTCGCCCTTGAGCGCGACGAACAGCGAGCCGGCCGGCGCCGTGCGGCTGTCGGTGGTGACACCGTCGAACTGCGCGTTGCGCGTCATGCGCGCACCCGCCAGCGGAGCGACCAGTTGTGCCAGGGAGCCGCGCATCAGTTGGGCCTCATCATGGTAACGCGCGCGGCCAGGGCCAGCGCGGCATGGTCGGCGTCGGAGAACGGCAGCTTCTTGCCCTTGATCTCCTGATACGGCTCGTGGCCCTTCCCGGCCAGCAGGATCACGTCCGGCTTCTGCGCATGGCGAATGGCCGACAGGATCGCGGCGGCGCGGTCTTCGATCGTCTGGAACGTCGAGTACGGATGCTGCGCGTCCATGCCGGCGACGATCTGCTCGATGATCGCGTGCGGATCCTCGCTGCGCGGGTTGTCGCTGGTGACCAGCACGTGCTCCGCGATCTGCGCGATGCGGCCCATCTGCGGGCGCTTGCCCGGATCGCGGTCGCCGCCGCAGCCGAACACGCACCACAGCTGGCCGCCACGTTCCTGGGCCACCAGGCGCAAGGTTTGAAGCGTTTTTTCCAGCGCATCCGGCGTGTGCGCGTAATCGATCACGACCATCGGCACGTCCTGACCGCCGACTTGCTGCATGCGGCCGGGCGCCGGCACCAGGGCCTCGATGGCCTCGACCGCCTCGCGCAGCGCCAGGCCGCGCGCCAGCAGCGCGCCCAGTACGCCGAGCGCATTGCTCATGTTGAACTGGCCGACCAGCTGGGTCTTCACCGTCGCCTCGCCGGACGGCGCATCGAGATGGAAGTCGGTGCCGTTGTTCCGGCTGCGGAATTGCGAACCGCGCAGCATCTCGACCCCGGCGAGGTCCGGCTGTGCGGCCGCGTCCTGCAGCGTATAGCCGATCACGCGCAGCTGCGGGCGCTGCTGCTTGAGGTGACCGACGAAGCGCAAGCCGGCCGGGTCGTCCAGATTCAGCACGGCCGTTTTCAGATTCGGCCAATCGAACAGTTGGCGTTTGGCGGCCTCGTAATGGTCCATGTCGCCATGGAAGTCCAGGTGGTCGCGCGTGAGATTGGTGAAGACGGCCACGTCGAAGTGCATCCCGAGCGCGCGCCCCTGCACCAGGCCGATCGAGGAGACTTCGATCGCCAGCGCGGTCGCGCCTTCGTGGCGCAGGTGGGCCAGCTTCTGCGCCAGCAGCACGGCGTCCGGGGTGGTGTAGCCGGTGACGTCGAACCCGGCATCACCGCCGTTGCGGTAGATGCCCACGCCCAGCGTGCCGATCACGCCGGCCGTGCCGCCCGCGCGCGACAGCGCCTGGCCGAGCCAGACCGCGCTCGATGTCTTGCCGTTGGTGCCGGTCACGCCCACCGTGAACATGCCGCTGTCGGGCATGCCATAACTGGCGTGGGCGATCGGGCCGGCGTTGAGCTTCAGGTCCGGCACGCCGAGGTGCGCGACTTTCCATTCGGGCTTCCAGTCGAAGCCCTGGCTGTCGTATACCACCGCGGCGGCGCCGGCGGCGATGGCGGCCGGGATGAAGTTGCGCCCGTCCGCCGTTTCGCCCGGGTAGGCGAAGAACACGTCGCCCGGCGCCACCCGGCGCGAATCGGAGACCAGCTCACCTTGCGGCGCCTGCTGGCGGATCCAGTCGCTGACCTGCTGATGGGTCATGTTCGCCATCACATCGCCTCCTCGCCCGAGTTAGCCGGAATGATGATATTCGTGACATTGGAATCCGGCGCCACGTTGGCGGCGCGCAGGGCGTTCGCAGCCAGCAAGGCGAAAGTCGGCGCCGCCACAGTGCCGCCCTGGTGGAACACGCCGACCGGGTCGTCCACCATCACCGCGATCACGAAGCGCGGGTTGGACATCGGGGCGATACCCACGAAGTTGGCGATGTAGTGCGACTGCGAGTAATGGCCATTGAGGACCTTCTGCGCGGTGCCGGTCTTGCCGCCGACGCGGTAGCCGGGCACCTGGGCCTGCGGCGCCGTCCCTTCCGGGCTGACCACGGTCTCCAGCATCGCGCGCACCTGGGCGGCGGTCTTGGGGGAGACCACCGGCGTGCCCTGGGGCGGCTCGTTCACCTTCAGGAAGGACAACGGAATCAGGTCGCCGTCGCGGGCGTAGATCATGTAGGAGCGCGCCAGCTGGATCAGGGACACGGAGATGCCCTGGCCGAACGCCATGTTGGCCTGTTCAATCGGCCGCCACGACTTGTACGGGCGCACCCGGCCGGCCACCGCGCCGGGGAAGCCGATCTTGGGCTGCTGGCCGAAGCCGGACTTGGTGAAGATCTCCCACATCTCCTGCGCGGGTATCGGCAGCGCGATCTTGGACATGCCGACGTTGGAGGACTTCATGATGATCTGCGAGACCGTCAGCGCGCCGTGCGCGTGCGAGTCGCGCACGGTCTTGTCGCCGATGACGATGCGGCCCGGGGAGGTGTCGTACACGGTGTCCGGAGTGACGCGATGGGTGTCCAGCGCCAGCGCCACGGTCAGCGGCTTGAGGGTGGAACCGGGCTCGAAGGTGTCGGTCAGCACGCGGTTGCGCAGCTGCTCGCCGGACAGGCGCGTGCGGTCGTTCGGGTTGTACGAGGGCCAGTTGGCCAGCGCCAGTATCTCGCCGGTATGCACGTCCAGGATGACGGCGCCGCCGGCTTTGGCATGATACTTCTCGACCGCCTCCTTGACCTGCGTGAAGGCGATGTACTGGAGCTTGGAGTCCAGCGCCAGCGTCACGTCCTGGCCGTCGTGCGGCTCCTTGGTGGCGCCCAGGTCCTCGACGATGCGGCCCAGGCGGTCCTTGATCACGCGCCGGCTGCCGGACTGGCCGACCAGGGTCTTCTGCAGCGCCAGTTCCATGCTCTCCTGGCCCACGTCCTCCACGTTGGTGAAGCCGACCACGTGGGTCGCCACTTCGCCTTGCGGGTAGTAGCGCTTGTATTCCTTGCGGGTCTCGATGCCTTCGATCCCGAGCTTCATGATCTTGTCGACCACGTCCAGCTCCACCTGGCGCTTCAGGTAGACGAAGGTGCGGTCCGAATCGAGCTTCTTGTGCAGTTCGGCGTCGGAGAGGTCGAGCAGCGCGGCCAGCTCATGCAGCTTGTCGGCCGGCGACTTGAGCACGTCCTCCGGGATCGCCCACACGGCCTTGACCGGCAGCGAGGACGCCAGCACCTGCCCATTGCGGTCGAAGATGCGGCCGCGCGTGGCGGGCAGCTCCAGCGTGCGGGCGTAGCGGATCTCGCCCTGCCGTTGCAGGAACTGGGTGGACAGGGCTTGCAGCCACATGGCCCGCCCGGCCAGGGCGGCAAAGGCCACGAACATCACGAACAGCACGACGCGCGAACGCCACGATGGCAGGCGTACCGCCAGCACCGGGCTTTGCGAGAAGGAGACGCCCTTGGACGCCGCCACCCGCGCTTGCACGCCTTGACCGCCGCGCTTCATTTACTCTCTTCCGTCAAATATTGGGTGCGCTCGGGCGTGAGCGGCACCATGTTCAAGTCCTTGCGCGCGATTTCCTCGATGCGCGCGTTCTTGCCCAGCGTCGATTGATCCAATTGCAGCTGCGCCCACTCGATATCGAGCTGGCGGGTCTGCTGCTGCGAACGTTCCAGCTCGATGAACAGGTGGCGTGCGCGGTACTGCGCGTTCACCAGCGACAGCGCGCAGGCGACCAGCAGCGCGGCCAGGATGGCGCTCACCTTGCCGCTCATTGCAGCGCCCCCGACGCGAGGCGTTCGGCCACGCGCATGACGGCGGAACGGGCGCGCGGATTGGCTTCCACTTCGGCGTCGGACGGCTTCACGCGCGCGATCAGCTTCATTTCGGGCTGCGGCAGGTCGGCGGCCTTGATCGGCAGGCGGCGGTCCGGCTGCGGCGCCTTCGCCTTGGCGGCCAGGAACTGCTTGACCAGGCGGTCCTCCAGCGAATGGAAGCTGATGATCACCAGGCGCGCGCCGGGCGCCAGCACGCTGTACGCGGCTTCTAGTCCTGCCTCGAGGTCCTCAAGCTCCTGATTGATGAAAATCCGGATAGCTTGAAAGGTGCGAGTGGCCGGATCCTTGCCCTTTTCCCGGGTTTTGACCGCGGATGCCACGATACCGGCAAGCTGTCGTGTGCCAGAAATTGGCTGGACTGCCCGGCCAGCAACAATCGCCTTTGCAATCTGAAAAGCAAACCGTTCTTCCCCATAATCGCGTATCACCTTTTCCAGTTGTTGTTCGGAGGCCGTGGCCAGCCATTCCGCAGCCGAGATGCCGCGTGTGGTATCCATCCGCATGTCGAGCGGGCCGTCGTTCCGGAAGCTGAAGCCGCGCTCGGGATCGTCCACCTGCGGGGAGGAGATGCCCAGGTCGAGCAGGATGCCGTCGACCTGCCCGATGCCGCGCCCCGCCAGGGCCGCGCGCAAGGTGGCGAAGCTGTCGTGCACGATCTCGAAGCGCGCGTCGCCGATCTGGCCGGCGGTGGCGATGGCTTGCGGGTCCTTGTCGAAGGCGATCAGGCGGCCGCCGGGCGCGAGCCGCGACAGGATCAGGCGCGAATGGCCGCCGCGGCCGAAAGTACCGTCAAGGTAGATGCCGCCGGCGCGCGCGCCTTCCAGATTGAGGGCATCCACGGCTTCGTCCAAGAGGACTGTCCGATGCTGAAACGCTGGCATCGCTGGTGTCGTCATGCGCGCCGCCTCTCAGAACGAAAAATCGGAAAGGGCGTCGGGCATGCCGCCCGCCAGCGCATCGGCTTCGTTCTCGGCCAGCTTGGCGGCGTCCCAGATTTCGAAGTGGCTGCCCATCCCGAGCAGCATCACATCCTTGGTCAGGCCGGCCGCGGTGCGCAGCTCGGGGGAGATCAGGATGCGGCCCGCCGAGTCGAATTCGACGTCGCAGGCGTTCCCGAGGAAGATCCGCTGCCAGGCGCGGGCCGACATCGGCCACGCCGCGATCTTCGCGCGGTGTTCCTCCCACACGGGACGCGGGAAGAACAGCAGGCAGCCGTGCGGGTGTTTGGTGAGCGTGATCCGGCCTTCGCACTGCGCCAGCAGGGCGTCACGATGCTTGGCAGGGATGGTCATCCTGCCTTTGGCATCGAGATTGATCGCGGATGCGCCTTGGAACACGGTTTGAGGATCTTCGTCTCGGGTTGTTGTATGTACGCTGTTTTTGCGCCGTCGGGGAAAAATCCCCCACAAAACGACACTTTTTCACACGTCCGCCCACTTTAAGGTATGAAAATGGCAGGGTCAAGCGGAATTTTCCAATGAAACCAAGGACTTAGCTCACTTCGCTGAAGTGAATTGCCGACAAAATATCTCGTGAAATTAGGGACTTAGAAAAGACAGTGAAAGTGCAATCTCATGTGTACACATGGGTTTGCATCTGCAAATACAGCTGATTTGTGCAACAAGGGAGGGAGGATGGAGGAAACGCGGTGGCGGCCTGCGGGATTGGCTCAGGGATTGGCGGCGCCGGCCTCTTCCCAGGCTTTGGCGCGCTCGACGGCCCGGGCCCAGTGCGCCATGAGGGCGGCGCGCTGGTCGGCGCCCAAAGCCGGTTCGAAGCTGCGTTCGGCCTGCCACTGGGCGGCGATTTCCTCGCGCGACTCCCAGAAGCCGAGCGCCAGGCCGGCCAGATAGGCAGCCCCCAGGGCCGTGGTCTCGGTCACGCGCGGCCGCACCACCGGCACGCCGAGCAGGTCGGCCTGGAATTGCATCAGCAGGTCATTGCGGGCGGCGCCGCCGTCGGCGCGCACTTCGGTCACCGGACACGCGGCGTCGCGCCGCATGGCGTCGAGCAGCTCCGCGCTCTGGTAGGCAATGGCTTCGAGCGCGGCGCGCGCGATGTGGCCGCGGTTGGTCCCGCGCGTCATCCCGACCAGGGTGCCGCGCGCGTACGGGTCCCAGTGCGGCGCGCCCAGGCCGACGAAGGCCGGCACCAGGAACACGCCCGCGCTGTCCGGCACCGACGCGGCCAGCGCCTCCACCTCGGACGACTGGCTGATGATGCCCAGGCCGTCGCGCAGCCACTGCACCGTCGCCCCGCCCATGAAGACGCTGCCTTCCAGCAGATAATCGGTCTGCCCGTCCACGCGCCAGCCGACCGTCGCCAGCAGGCGGTTGTGCGACACCGGCGCGTGCGTCCCCGCGTGCATCAGCATGAAGCACCCGGTCCCATACGTGTTCTTCACCATGCCGCGCCGGTGGCAGGCCTGGCCGAAGGTGGCGGCCTGCTGGTCGCCGGCGATGCCGGCCAGCGCGATCGGGCGCCCGAACAGATTGGCGTGCGTGGCGCCGATCTCCTCGCTGGAGGACACCACCTCGGGCAGGATCGCCTCGGGAATGGCGAACAGGTGCAGCAGCTCGCTGTCCCAGCGCATCAGATGGATATTGAATAACATGGTGCGCGACGCGTTCGACACGTCGGTCACGTGGCGCCCGGTCAGCTTGAACGCGAGCCAGCTGTCGACGGTGCCGAAGCAAAGCTCGCCACGCTCCGCGCGGGTGCGCGCATCGGGCACGTTGGCCAGCAGCCAGGCCAGCTTGGTCGCGGAAAAATAGGCGTCCAGTTCGAGACCGGTGTTGGCGTGGATGCGCGCGGCCTTGCCCTCGGCGCGCAGGCGGTCGCAGTCGGGCGCGGTGCGCCGGTCCTGCCACACGATGGCCGGTGCCACCGGCTCGCCGCTCTTGCGGTCCCACAGGATGGTGGTCTCGCGCTGGTTGGCGATGCCGATCGCCGCCACGTGGGCGGCGTCCACGCCCTGCTCCTGCAGAACCTGGCGCGCCACCGCGAGCTGGCTGCGCCAGATGTCGTTGGGATCGTGCTCGACCCAGCCGGGCTGCGGGAAATGCTGGGGAAATTCCTGCTGCGCGACGCCGCACAGGCGCCCCTGGCGGTCGAACAGGATGGCGCGCGAACTCGTGGTGCCCTGGTCCAGGGCAAGGACGTAATGGGTCATGGGCATCCCATAGTAATCAGTGAAGCAAGCCGATAGGCCGGATTCTGTTACGGCGCTTGCGCGCTATGACAGCCATTCCTCTAGGCGCCGGATTACTCCGGCGCTCAAGCTTCCTACCCGCACGCTCCGCGAGCAGCATCATCGCGTGCCTATTTGGAATTGCTCCAGGTGGAGGTTACCGCGTTTCACCGTAACTTAATACGCTCGTCTCTGTGGCCCTATTCCTCGCCTTATACCCCGAAGGGCTTTCGGCGGACGGCCGTTAACCGTCACCCCGCTCTATGGAGTCCGGACCTTCCTCCCGCCCGCTCCGAAAAGCGGACCAGCGGCTGTCTGGCTTGCATCGGGATCCATTGTACCAGCGGCATGACGAGGCAGCGAAATTTGATGTCGCGATTTCAAAAGCCGCCGCCCGGGCGAACACCTAGAATGCCCGATACCCTATTCTCGGCAGGTCTACATATGACGCATCCCCTCCGTTCCGGCGGCCAGATCCTGGTCGATGCCCTGAAAGTCCACGGCGTGGACATGGCCTTCGGCGTACCCGGCGAGAGCTATCTCGACGTGCTCGACGCCTTGCACGACTCGGGCATCCGCTTCGTGATCAACCGCCAGGAGGGCGGCGCCGCGTTCATGGCCGAAGCCTACGGCAAGATGACGGGCCGGCCCGGCATCTGCTTCGTCACCCGCGGTCCGGGCGCGACCAACGCCTCGATCGGCGTGCACACCGCGTTCCAGGACTCGACCCCGATGATCCTCTTCATCGGCCAGGTCGGCGGCGACTTCATGGACCGCGAAGCCTTCCAGGAAGTGGATTACCGCCGCATGTATGGCCAGATGGCCAAGTGGGTGGCCCAGATCGACCGCGCCGAGCGCATCCCCGAATACATGGCACGCGCCTTCCAGGTCGCCACCAGCGGCCGCCCCGGCCCGGTGGTGCTGGCCCTGCCCGAAGACATGCTGGTCGCCAAGGCCGCCGTGGCCGACACCCGCCCCTACGCGCCGGTGCAGGCCGCGCCCTCCGCCACCCAGATCGAACAGCTGCGCGCCATGCTGGCCGCGGCCCAGCGCCCGGTCGTGGTGGTCGGCGGCGGCACCTGGACCGACGGCGCCTGCGCCGACCTGGCCCGCTTCGCCGAAGCCAATCGGCTGCCGGTCGGCTGCGCGTTCCGCTTCCAGGACCTGCTCGACAACGCCCACCCGAACTATGTGGGCGACGTCGGCATCGGCATCAATCCCAAGCTGGCCGCGCGCATCAAGAACGCGGACCTGGTGCTGGCCATCGGCCCGCGCCTGGGCGAGATGACCACCGGCGGCTACACCCTGCTGGCCTCCCCAGTGCCGCAGCAAAAGCTGGTTCACATCCACACCGCGGCCGAGGAACTGGGCAGCGTCTACCAGGCCGACCTGATGATCGCCTCCGGCATGCCGCAGGCACTGGCGATGCTGGCCGCAATGGCCCCGGTCGATGCCTCGGCCTGGGCCGGCAGCGTCGACGAGGCGCGCGCCGAGCTGGCCGCCTGGCAGCAGGAGCCGCCGATCTTCAAGAACGAGAACGCGCCGCTGAACCTGTGGCAGGTGGTGCAGGACATCATGGTCCAGGCGCCGCGCGACACCATCATCACCAACGGCGCCGGCAATTACGCGACCTGGGCGCACCGCTTCTTCTGCTACGGCGGCAAGCGCACCCAGCTCGCGCCGACCAGCGGCGCCATGGGATACGGCGTGCCGTCCGGCGTGGCCGCCAAGATCGTCGACCCGGAGCGCACCGTGATCACCTTCGCCGGCGACGGCGAATACCTGATGAACGGACAGGAGCTGGCGACCGCCGTGCAGTACCAGGCCGGGGTCATCATCCTGGTCTTCAACAACGGCATGTTCGGTACCATCCGCATGCACCAGGAGCGCGAATATCCCGGCCGCGTGTCCGGCACCTCGCTGCACAACCCGGATTTCGCGGCCCTGGCGCGTGCGTTCGGCGCGCACGGCGAGGCGGTGCACACGACCGCGGAATTCGGCGCGGCCTTCGCGCGCGCCCTGGAGCACACCCGCGCGCACAAGCTGCCCGCCCTGATCGAACTGCGCTACGACGGCAACCTGATCACGCCGAATGCGACCCTCGAAACTATCCGCGTCAACGCACAAGCGACGCGCGGCCGTTAGGCGGCGCAGCGCCCAGGCGCTCGCCCGCCGCGGGCGGGCGCCGCTCCAGTGGTGGACCGTGTGCGCCCGCTGGGCGCGGCGCTGGGCCGGCTGAGCGGAACCGCTAGCGCAGCCGGCTCCAGAGGAAGCTGTAGATCATGGCGTACAACTGCGCCTGCTGGCTGGCGTTGACGGCGCCGCCATGTCCTCCGTCCGTGTTTTCCCAATACAGCACCTTGTGGCCCTGCTCCTCCAGCCGCGCCACCATCTTGCGCGCGTGCGCCGGATGGACGCGGTCGTCGCGCGTGGAACTGGTATAGAACACGTCCGGATAATGCGCTTCCTTGCGGGCGTTCTGGTAGGGCGAATATTTCGCGATGTACGCCCACTGCTCGGGGACATCGGGGTCGCCGTATTCGTCGATCCAGGACGCGCCGGCCAGCAGCTTGTGGTAGCGCCGCATGTCGGTCAGGGGCACCTGGCTCACGACGGCATTGAACAGGTCCGGCCGCTGCAGCATCGCCACCGAAACCAGCATGCCGCCCAGGCTGCCGCCCATGATCCCGAGGTGGCGCGGAGCGGTGATGGCGCGCGCCTGCAGATCCTGCGCGACCGCCAGGAAGTCGTCATACGAGACCTGGCGCCGCTCCTTGAGCGCCGCCTGGTGCCAGCCGGGCCCGAACTCGCCGCCGCCGCGGATGTTCGCCAGCACGTAGACCCCGCCCTTTTCGAGCCAGGCCTTGCCGAGCACCGCGCTGTAGCCCGGACGCTGGGTCAGCTCGAACCCGCCATACCCGTATAACAGCGTCGGATTGCTGCCGTCGAAGCGCGCGTCCGTGCGCATCACCACGAAGTACGGTATGCGGGTGCCGTCGCGCGCCGTCGCGTGCAGCTGCTCGACCCGCAGGCCAGCGGCGTCGAAGAACGCCGGCAGCGCCTTGACGGCCTGCCTGGCGTCGCTGTCCTTGGCACCGAGGTAGAGCGTGGTCGGCGTCAGGAAGTCCGTCACCGTCATGAAGTACTGGTCGGAGCGCCGTGCGTCGACCGCGGCAATGCCGACCGTGCCAAATTCGGGCACCGATACCTGGCGCCGCTCCCAGCGGCCGGCGCGCCGCGTCAGTTCTTCCACCCGCGCGCGCACGTTGTCCAGCTCCGAGAGCAGCAGGCCATGGCGCAGCACCGTGACCGATTGCAGCGAGCGGGTCGGGGTCGGCTCGAACAGGATGGAAAAATCGCGTGCGCCGCGCAGGAAGGCGGCGCAGTCGATGGCGATCAGCGCCCCGGCCGGATAGGTCTTGCCGCCAATGGTCCAGGCCGAGCGCAGCTCCATCAGCAGTTGGTCGCGCACCGGGTAGGCGTCGGCGTCAAGCGGTTTGTCGATCCGTTGCAGCCGGCCACGCGCGCGCAGGAACAACTCGTTGGTGAAGAAGCTGGTGCGGCGGATCACGAACTCGCGTCCCGATCCAGTCGCATGGTCGCGCCAGCCGTCAACGCTGGTGTCCTCGGGCCGGCCCTCGAACACGGTGGCGGCCTGCGCCAGCGGCGTGCCGCGGCGCCATTCCTTGACGATGCGCGGATAGCCGGACACGGTCAGCGAACCGGGACCGAAATCGGTGGCGACGAACACCCGGTCGCGGTCGATCCAGCCAACTTCGCCCTTGGCCTCCGGCAGCGCGAAGCCGTCCGCGACCCAGGCGCGCCGCCGCATGTCGAATTCGCGCACCACATGCGAGTCGCCCCCGCCGCGCGTGAGCGAAACCAGGCAGCGGGTTGCATCCGGCTCCAGGCAGTCGATCCCGTGCCAGACCCAGTTCTCCCCCTCGCGCGCGGCCAGGGCGTCGACATCGAGCACGGTTTCCCAGGCGGGTTCCGCCCGCCGGTATTGCGCCAGCGTGGTCCGGCGCAGGACGCCGCGCGGATGCCCGGCGTCCTTCCAGAAGTTGTACAGCTTCCCGCCCATGCCGAACACGTAGGGTATGCGCTCGCGCGCATCGAGCACCCGCGTCAGGTCGGCGCGCAGGCTGGCGAAGCCCGAAAGTTGTCCCAGCTCGCCGGTGGAGGCCGCGTTGTGGGCGGCCACCCACTCGAGCGAGCGCGGCGCGGCGACCTCCTCCAGCCACAGATAAGGATCCTCCTGGGCCGCCGCGCCCACGCACGCGGCGGCCAGCAGCAGCACGCCAACTGACTTGAACATGGACCGCCTCCGTCAGAATTTGTGCTCGAGCGTCAGCATGAGCGTGCGCGAGCGCAGCGGCAGCGAACTGCCGGGCCGCATCTGCACCGGCAGATTGCGGTCGAACAGGTTGAACACATTGGCCGAGACACTGGTGTTCTTCCAGAGCGTGTACTTCAGCCACAGATCCACCGTCGTGTCGGAAGCGATGCGGCACTGCTCCGCGCTCACGCCGCGCTCGGCGCAGCCGTCCAGCGTGTTGGCGCTATCGAGCTCGCCCCAGGACAAGGTGGTGGCGCTGGTGTAGTTGGCGCGCAACCCGGTGCTCAGCTTGCCCAGTTCCCACGAGGACTTGAACACGGCCAGGGTGCGCGGCGTGCCCCGGTGGCCGACGTAGTTCTCGGTGTAGTCGTTGGCGTACGCATCCCAGCCTTTCAGCTCGAGCTGCTGATTCAGCTCCAGGCCGAGATGAAGCTTGCCCCAGCTACCCAGCTGCCAGTTGCCGCTCACGTCGACGTCGACGCCGGAGACCCTGGTCTTGCCGACGTTTTCGTAGCGCGCGCCGATGGTGCGGATCGGCCCGACGGCGAAACCGAGCTCGTGACCCGCCAATTCGGAAGCGCGGCGCGCGATGTCCAGATCCTGGCTGGTGAGCGGATCGCGCTCGACCAGGCCGGCGATCCGATCCTCGTTGGCGAGGGTCTCGTCGACGCTCTTCACGGTGATCTCGTCACGCCGCTTGATGCGGTAGTAGTCGACCGTCACCGAGAGCTCCTTCCACGGCTGGAACACGAAGCCGAGCGTCAGGCTGTCGGTCTTTTCCGGCTTGAGGTCGGGATTGGGCGTGACGGCGGCCGGGAAGCTCACCGAGCAGCCCAGCGCGTACGCGGTCAGGGCCATGTTCTTGTCGGCCGCGTCGCCGGTGTTCAGGGCGTCGCGCAGCTGAGTCGCATCGGCGCAGCGCTTCGGATCGGTGTAGCCGTTGTTGAACCAGGAGGCGCCGCCATTGCCGGTCTCCGGCAGGCTGGGCGCGCGGAAGCCCTGGGACACCGTACCGCGCAGAACCAGCGAATCCAGCGCACGGAACTTGAGGCCGGCCTTCGGCACCACGGCGCCGGCCGCCCCGACCACCTTGTCGCCGCGCAGGGCGAAACTGCCTTCCAGGCGCTTGGTGAAGGGTGCGCCGAGTTCCAGGAAGGCCGCGCCGACATTGCGTGCGCCGCTGATCTTCACGCCCGAAAACTGCACGATGCGCGCCGCCAGCACGTTGTCGCTACTCTGGTGTTCGAAGCTTTCGTGGCGCAGGTCGGCGCCCACCGCCACCTGCAGCGGGCCACCCGGCAGCTCCCACAGCTCGCGGCTGGCCTTGAAGTCGGCGAAGGTCTGGGCGTATTTGCCGTGCGATCCCATTTCGGGGAACATCTTCTCGAGCAGTTCCAGGCTGTTGGTCTGCCCGAACTTGTACTCGCCGCTGACGATGGCGTCGTAGTAGCCGTAACGGTCGCGATACAGATGCTGACGCTGGCGTGCCCGGGAACCCATGAAGCCGAGCGCCATGTCCCAGTCCCAGCCGGCGGTACTGCCTTCGATGCCGCCCAGAAGCCGGTACTGGTCCGACGAACCGATGTTCTTGAACAGCTCCGGCTGATCGGCGAACCGGTAATTCAGGCCAATCGGAAAATCGTAGGGATTGCTCGGGTGGCCGACCGGCAGTTTTGGATCGGTGAAGGACTGCATCTCGCCCTTGATCGAGTCGTACCACTTGAGCGGCACGCCGTTGACGTTGCTGCGCGGCGGTGCGGTGCGATAGTCGTCGCGGGTGTGCGCCAGCTGCAGTTCGGCGTAGGCGGTGGTGGTCTCGTTGAGCTTGAAGCGAGCGGCCGACAGGAAGGTCACGCGGTCGGCCGGCGCCTGCGCCAGGCTGTCTTTCCAGTAATCGTAGAAGCACAGGCCGCCCTGCAAATTCGCGGCCGCACATCCGGGCACGGCGGTGTTGATGGACTTGCCGGCCAGCGCGGGGTCATGGTAATCGGCAGGGTAGCGCCCGACGTAGTTGCCGGGAATCGCGCCGGTGGACAGCGCATCGCGGTCCGGGTTCTGGCCGATGTACCAGTCGGGCAGCAGCGGGCGGATGTCGCGGTCCGAGTACTGACCGCGGTGGAAGGCTTCCAGGTGCATGAAAGCGTTGTAACCGTCCTTGACGAAGTCTCCATGCCCCGCCGTGATCGACGCTTTGCGCTCGCGGTCGAGGAACGAGGTCTTGAGCGACTGCTGCACCACCGCTTTCAGGCCGACGCCCTGGAAGTTGCGCCGCGTGATGATGTTGATGACGCCCGCCACCGCGTCCGAACCATAGATCGCCGAGGCGCCGTCCTTGAGAATTTCGACCCGTTCGATGACGTCGCTCGGGATCGAATCGATGTTCACGAAGTTCGCTTGCAGGCCGTCGGCGAAGCCGTAGGCGGACAGGCGCCGGCCATTGAGCAGCACCAGCGTCGAGGTCTCGCCGAGATTGCGCAGCGACACCCCGGTCGCACCGCTGGCCCAGGAGTTGGTGCCGCCCAGGTCGCTGATGGCGCCGTGGTCGTTGCTGGTGAGGTTGCCCAGCAGTTCAGCCACCGTCTGGGCCCCGGTCTGTTCGATCTCGACGCGGCCCAGGATCTGCACCGGCGCCGCCGTTTCGCTATCGACGCGCTTGAGGTTCGATCCCGTCACGACGACCCGCGCCGTGGCGCCATCCGCGGCGGACTGGGCCAGCACCGCGCCGGGCGCCGCACATGCCAGCGCCACCGCGAAAGCGCAGCGCTTCCATTGAAAATTCTGTTTCACCTTGTCTCCCGTTATTGTGGTTTGTCAACGGTGGGAGCTTAAGGAACGAAGGCCGGGTCGGTCTTGTCGGAATTAGCTCGAGGATGCAGGCCAAACTGGCACATGGGCCTGAACGCTCAGGCACAATATCCGCGTGTTCCGTTAAAACAGCACACCCATGAGTCATTGCGATCGCTTCACCATTGCCGACGTCGAACGCGATACCGGCCTCGCCAAGGACACCCTGCGCATGTGGGAGCGCCGTTATGGCTTCCCGGCGCCGGAACGCGACCAGCACGGCGACCGGGCCTATCCGCGCGCCCAGGTCGAACGCCTGCGCCGCATCAAGCAGCTGCTGGACCAGGGCTATCGACCCGGCAAGCTGGTCACGCTGCCGGACGCGGACCTGGAAGCTCTGTGCCGCAAGGCGGTCCCGCCACCGGCCACGGAGCCGCCCAACGCGCCCGCCCTGCGTGCCATGCTCGACCTGCTGCGCGCGCGCCGGCAACCGGAGCTGCGCCAGCGTCTCGCACAGGATCTGCAGCAATGCGGGCTGCGCCGCTTCGTCACCGAGGTGGCCGCGCCCTTGACCCGGATGGTGGGAGAGGCCTGGGCGGCACGCGACCTGGCCGTGTTCGAGGAACACTTGTTTTCGGAGAGCCTGGAGGCGGTGCTGCGCTCCGCCCTGGCGTCGGACCAGCAGCAGAGCGACGGACTGACCGACGGTCCACGCGTGCTGCTGACCTCGGTGCCGGTGGAGCGTCACCGGCTGGGCTTGCTGATGGTCGAAGCCATCCTGGGCATCGAAGGCGCGCACTGTATCGCGCTGGGGCCGCAGACGCCGCTGTCCGAAATCGTGCGCGCGGCCAAGGCGTATCGGGCGGACGTGGTCGCCTTGTCCTTTTCCAGCGCCACCTCGCCGCGCACGACCCTGGAAAACATCGAGGAACTGCATGCGCGCCTTGCAGGCGAAGCGGTGCTGTGGGTCGGCGGCGACGGCGCGGCGGCGGTGCGCCGGCACCTGGTCCATGCGCGCCTGTTCGATCTGCCCGACCTCGGGGCTGCGGTAGCCGCCTGGCGCGAAGAGCGGCGGGCCGCACGGGCTTGAGGAGGCATCCGGCAGGGGCGCTCTGGTAGAATACGCGCGCCCTTTCTCCGAGCCGGCAACGGCTCCCCGACCGCTCATGTTTAGCTTCTTCAAGAAAAAGAAACCCGAAGCCGACAGCCTGGCGCCCACGCCGGCCGCGCCCGCCGCGCCGACCGAAGCGCCACGCGGCTTCGGTTCGTCCATCGCCGCTTTCTTCCGAGGCAAGAGCGCGGAAGAAGAAGCGGCCGAGGCCGCTGCCGCCGCGGCGCCGACCGCCGCACCTTCGGCGGAATCCTCGCCCGAGCCGACGGCAGCCCCGACGGCCGCGCCCACCGCGCCGCCGACTGCAGCTCCGACGCCCATCCCGACGTCAGGCCCGGCCGTTGCGCCGGCGGCTGCTCCCACGGTCGCTCCGACGCCTGCGCCGATGGCGGCACCGACGACTCCAACAGCGCCGATGCCGGCCCCGACGCTGGCGCCTACCGCTGCTCCGACGGCTGCTCCGACGGCTGCTCCGACGGCTACTCCAACGCCGGCTCCTACGGCGGCGCCGACGCCTGCTCCTACGGCTGCGCCGACGCCTGCTCCTACGGCTGCTCCTACGACCATTCCGACTCCGGTTCCGGCAGCCGCTCCGACGCCCGTTCCGACAGCAGCTCCGACGCCTGTTCCGACAGCTGCTCCGCCGCCCGTTCCAACGGTCGCACCGACCGCGGCTCCGACACCTGCCCCAACACTCGCTCCGACGGCGGCGCCGACGCCAGTTCCAACAGCCGCACCGACGCCGACACCCGCAGCGGCAGCAGTCCAGTCGAACATGCCGGAGGGCCCCGCACCCGCCCCGCTGCCTGAAGCGGAGCGCAAGAAGTCCTGGATGGCCCGCCTCAAGGCCGGCCTATCCAAGACCTCGACCAATCTCTCGCTGCTGTTCGTCGGCGCCAAGATCGACGAGGACCTGTACGAGGAACTCGAGTCGGCACTGCTGATGTCCGACGCCGGCGTGGACGCCACCGACCACCTGCTCGCCGCCCTGCGCAAGAAGGTCAAGGAAGACAAGCTGCTCGACGCCGCTCAAGTGAAGCAGGCGCTCAAGACGCTCATGATCGATCTGCTCCAGCCGCTGCAAAAGCCGCTCGAACTGGGCCGCTACGAGCCGCTCGTGATGATGATCGCCGGCGTCAACGGGGCCGGCAAGACCACGACCATCGGCAAGCTGGCCAAGCACATGCAGACCTACGAGCAATCGGTCCTGCTGGCTGCCGGCGACACCTTCCGCGCCGCCGCGCGCGAACAGCTGATGGTTTGGGGCCAGCGCAACAACGTCACCGTGATCTCGCAGGAGTCCGGCGACCCCGCCGCGGTCGCCTTCGACGCCGTCCAATCCGGCAAGGCGCGCGGCGTGGACGTGGTGATGGTCGACACGGCCGGCCGCCTGCCGACCCAGCTCCACCTCATGGAGGAGCTCAAGAAGATCAAGCGCGTCATCGGCAAAGGCATGGAAGGCGCGCCGCACGAGGTCCTGCTGGTCATCGACGGCAACACCGGCCAGAATGCCCTGGCCCAGGTAAAAGCCTTCGACGAAGCCCTGCAGCTGACCGGCCTGGTGGTGACCAAGCTCGATGGCACGGCCAAGGGCGGGGTGTTGGCCGCGATCGCGCGCACGCGCCCGGTCCCGGTCTACTTTATCGGCGTAGGCGAGAAGCTGGAGGATCTCCAGCCCTTCAACGCCGAAGAATTCGTCGAAGCGCTGCTCGGATAAACCTGATGATCGAATTCCAGTCCGTCTCCAAACAGTATTCCCCCGACGCCACCGCACTGCGCAACGTGACCCTGTCGATCGCCAAGGGCGAGCTGGTGTACCTGGCCGGCCCGTCCGGCGCCGGCAAATCGACCCTGCTGAAGATGGTGGCCGCGATCGAACGCCCGACCTCGGGCACGGTCAGCGTCAACGGCCAGGATATCGGCAAGATCAAGGCGCCCGGCATTCCCTTCCTGCGCCGGAACCTGGGCCTCATCTTCCAGCAGCAAAAGCTCCTCAACGACCGCTCCATTTTGCAGAACACCATGCTGCCCCTGATCGTCACCGGCGCCGCGCGCGCGGAGGCCGAGCAGCGCGCCCGCGCCGCCCTCGACAAGGTCGGCCTGCTGGACCGCGCCAAAGCCCTGCCGCTGGAGCTGTCCGGCGGCGAGCAGCAGCGGGTGTCGATCGCACGCGCGATCGTCAACCGCCCGCAGATCATCCTGGCCGACGAGCCGACCGCGAACCTGGACCGGGTGGCCGCCAACCGCGTGCTGGACGCGCTGCGCGCCTTCCACGCCGCCGGCGTCACCTGCGTCATCTCCACCCACGACGAGCAGGTGCTCGATAGCGCGGCGCGCGTGATCCATCTCGATCACGGCCAGGTGCAGGGAGGTGCGCAATGAACCGCTGGCTGCGGCAACACCGCTTCGCCATCGGCGCGGCGCTTTCCACCCTGGCCCGCACGCCGGGCAGCTTCCTGTTCAACGTGCTCGTGGTGGCCATCGCCCTGGCCCTGCCCTTCGCGGGCCTGACGGTGCTGGAAAACGTGCGTCCGATGTCGGAGCAGCTCTCGGTCGATCCGGAGATCAGCGTCTTCATGACGCCGACCGCCACCCGCGAGGACGCGCGCGCCATCGCCACCCGCGTGCGCGACGCCGTGGGCGCGCACCGCGCCAAGCTCGCCTTCGTGCCGCGCGAGCAGGCCCTGGCTTCGCTCAAGGACAAGAGCGGCCTGTCCGACGTGCTCGAGACCCTGGGTGAGAATCCACTGCCGGACAGCTTCACGATCCGTCTCGAAGGCTTCAAGGACGCGCGCGACGCGCAGGACATCGACACCATCGCCGCCAGCCTGCGCGCCCTGCCCAACGTGGACACGGTGCAGGTCGACTCGGCCTGGGTCAAGCGCCTGGCCGCCCTGCTCGGGGTGCTGCGCCTGGTCCTGCTGCTGCTGGCCCTGACCCTGGGCATGGTGGTGGTGGCCGTGGTGTTCAACACCATCCGCCTGCAGGTGCTGACCCAACGCGACGAGATCGCCGTCTCCAAGCTCCTGGGCGCGACCGACAACTTCATCCACCGCCCCTTCTATTACACGGGCGCCCTGCTCGGCCTGACCGCCGGCGCCGTGGCCCTCGGTGCGGTGGCCCTGGCCCTGCGCCCGCTCAACACGGCCATCGCCGAATTCGCCCGCCTGTACGCGTCCGAATTCCAGCTTGCGCCGCTGCCGCCGCTGGGCATCGCCCTGCTGCTGGCGCTGTCCGCCGCCCTGGGCCTGATGGGTGCCATGCTGTCCGTGCAGCGTCACTTGTCACGCCTGCAATAAACCGCTTAAGCATTGCCTCAGGATCGCTCCTTATAGTGGTCCTGAGACGATAGCGTGTTAGCCATCGCACAGAGAGCGGAATGGCACCGGCCAAGCATGATTTTCAAGGCCTATACAACTATCAATTTCCACACTGCAATCAACTCTACCTATCGCCGCGATTAACGCAGGTCATTAGCACTCGTCGATGAAGAGTGCTAATATATGGTTGAGGATAGGCTCCAGCTGAACACTTTTAAAGGGAAACACATGACTATGTCCGCACAAAACGCACTGGTTCCGGTGGGATCTCGTGCACTGGGCTTGGGTTTTTCCGGTAACTTGGGCAACATCGATGCCTACATCTCGGCCGTCAACCGCCTGCCGATGCTGACGCACGAGGAAGAGGTGTCGCTGGCCAAGAGCCTGCATGAACAGAACGACCTGAACGCCGCCCAGCAGCTGGTGATGTCGCACCTGCGCCTGGTGGTGTCGATCGCGCGCGGCTACCTGGGCTACGGCCTGCCGCACGCGGACCTGATCCAGGAAGGCAACATCGGCCTGATGAAGGCGGTCAAGCGCTTCGACCCGAACCAGGGCGTGCGCCTGGTGTCGTATGCCATGCATTGGATTAAAGCCGAGATCCACGAATACATCCTGAAGAACTGGCGCCTGGTGAAGGTGGCCACCACCAAGGCCCAGCGCAAGCTGTTCTTCAACCTGCGCAGCCACAAGACCAGCCTGGACGCCATGTCGCCCAAGCAGATCGATGAAATGGCCAAGCTGCTCGACGTGAAGCGCGAGGAAGTGATCGAGATGGAGACCCGCATGTCGGGCCGCGACATCGCACTGGAAGCGCCGACCGACGACGAAGACGACAAGTTCTCTCCGATCGCCTACCTGTCCTCGGACAGCGAGGAGCCGACCCGGGTGCTGGAAGCGCAGCAAATCACGCGCCTGCAGTCCGAAGGCCTGGAGCAGGCCCTGGCCAAACTGGACCCGCGCTCGCGCCGCATCATCGAGGCGCGTTGGCTGGCCAACGACGACGGCTCGGGCGCCACGCTGCATACGCTGGCCGAGGAGTTCGGCGTGTCGGCCGAGCGTATCCGCCAGATCGAATCGGCCGCGCTCAAGAAGATGAAGGGTTCGCTGGCCGCGTATGTCTGATCTGCGGATCAGGCGTGCCAAAGGGGCGGTGCTGGCAAGCGCCGCCTTTTTTTTGGCCGGCTGCGCCAGCCTGGATTGCCGCGGCCCGGTTGCCGCCGGCACGTATACGCTCGTCGTCGGCCAGCCGGTCGCGCTTTCTCCCGCCGTGCAATTGACCCTGGACGAAGTCGAGGATTCGCGCTGTCCGGCCGGCGCCCGCTGTATCTGGGCCGGGCGGATCGCCTACCGCGTGTCCCTGCGCGGTTGCGGTAGGGGCGAGGCGTTCACCTTGGCGACGCCCGGACAATACGCGTCCGGCACCGGCCTGCCGGGCATCCGCGTCGCCTTGGCCGGCCACGTGCAGCCGGTCCCGCCGGCCCCGCCGCCGCTCGGCCGCACCGCCATTCGATCCGTCGTCGTAAGCGTCGCCAACGCCGACTGAGTGCTAGCATTGCCCCATCGACAAGCGGAGGGGCGTATCATGCGTTATCACATTATCGGCATCGGCCTGCTGGCCGCCACCATCGTGCACGCCCAGGACCACCGCCCGCCTCTGCAGGAAGCCAGCTACCCCTTCGACCAGGGCGCCAGCGCCGTCCTCGGCCCGGACGTGCAGCTCACCCTCGAGAGCATCAACGACAGCCGCTGCCCACCCAACGTGATGTGCGTCCGCAAGGGCAACATCGACTACCACTTCATCCTGCGCGCCTACGGTCACGCCGAGAGCTTTACGCTGAATACGGACACGCCGCGCTATACCCCAACCGCCGTGTCCGGTGTAAGCTTGGTGCTGGACGCCGGCCCGCCGCCCTCGCCCACGCGGGATGACAAGCCGCTGCCGCACATCATCCACCTTCAGGTCGTTCGCCAACAACAATGACACTCAAGACACCAGCCGCCCTCACCCCCGCCCTCCTTTTCACCCTTCTTTGCGCCGCTCCGGCGCTCGCCAAGTCTCCGGTTGCCACCGGCACCGGTGGCGCCGTGGCCACGATCAGCGAGAAAGCCTCCGCGTCCGCCCTCAAGATCCTGAACCAGGGCGGCAACGCGATCGACGCGGCGGTGGCCGCGGCGGCGACGCTGGGCGTGACCGACCCGTTCAGCTGCGGCATCGGCGGCGGCGGCTTCATGGTGATCTACCTGGCCAAGGAAAACCGCGTCATCACCATCGACCACCGCGAGACCGCGCCAATGGCCGACACGGCGCGCAGCTTCGAGCAGGGCGGCAAGCCGATGGACTTCGACACCGTGGTCGAAAGCGGCATGTCGGTCGGCGTGCCGGGCACGGTGCGCGGCTGGAACGAAGCCCTGCAGCGCTACGGCACGATGAGCTTCAAGCAGGTGCTGGCGCCCGCCATCGACGTGGCGAACCAGGGCTACCCCGTCACCGAGATCTTCCACCGCCTCACGCAGGGCAACGAAGCCAAGTTCGCCAAGTTCCCCGCCACTGCCGCGATCTATCTCCAGGACGGCAAGGCCAAGCCGGTGGGCAGCATCATCCGCAACCCGGACCTGGCGCGCAGCTACCAGGCCATCGCGAAAGGCGGCTACAAGGTCTTCTATTCCGGCCCGATGGCCAAGGCGATCGTCGACGCCGTCAATCATCCCGTGACTGCGGCCGGCGTCAAGGTGGCGGGCGGCGGCATGACGCTGGCCGACCTGTCCAACTACGAGGCGCGCATCCGCCAGCCGGTGCATACCACTTACCGCGGCTACGACATCTACGGCATGCCGGTGCCGAGCAGCGGCGGCGTCACCGTGCTCGAAGCGCTCAACATCCTGGAAGGCTACGACCTCAAGTCCATGCCGCGCGCACGCGCCGAGCACCTGTACATCGAAGCGGCGCGCCTGGCCTTCGCCGACCGTAACGCCTACCTCGGCGACCCCGAATACACGGACGTGCCGGTCGAAGGCCTCCTGAGCAAGCAATACGCCGCCCAGCGCCGCGCCCTGATTCCGCTCGACCGCGCCCTTGGCGTCATGCCGGCCGGCGACCCGTTCGCCTTCCAGGCCGACCCGAGCCATCCGCTGCTGCCCAAGGCCGCGGCGCAGCGCCCGGAGAGCGCGCACACGACGCACCTGGCGGTGGCGGACAAGGATGGCAACATCGTCGCCTACACCTTCACCATCGAATCCTGGGGCGGCAGCGGCATCACGGTGCCGGGCTACGGCTTCATCCTGAACAACCAACTGACCGACTTCGACTTCAGCGGCCCGCATCCGAACGTGATCGAAGCGGGCAAGCGCCCGCGCAGCAGCATGGCGCCGACCATCGCCTTCAAGAACGGCAAGCCGGCCTTCACGGTGGGCAGCCCGGGCGGCGCGACCATCATCACCACGGTGCTGCAGACGATCTTCAACTACGTCGATCTCGGCCTACCGATGGACCAGGCGGTGAACGCCCCGCGCATCAGCAGCCGCAACGGCGCCACGATCGAGATCGAGCAGGGCTTCGCCGGCACGCCCCAGGCCAAGGCGCTGGCAGCCTACGGATATGCCTGGGACCCGGACGCGGGCGAAATCGGCGCCGCCAACGCCATCGTCTTCAATCCCGACGGCACGGTCACCGCCGTCAGCGAGGGCAAACGCCACGGCGTGGGCACGGCGCTGGTGCAGCACCCCGCGCACTAGCAAGGGTCAGGTCGCCCATTGCGTCAAAATTTACTTTAGCAAAACCAGGGTCAGATCGCCCATTGCACTTTTTTCTGCACTGCGGCAAGCCTTGCTGGACCTTGTTGCGCCGTCGCACCTAGTCAGGCGAGCTCATGGTGCAATGGGCGATCTGACCCTGGGTATACCCTTCGCGTGAGCCAGGGCGGCGCAGCCGATCATCAAATTCAGCATAGCCAATGCGGTCCAGCTGAAGATCGGCTGCGTGAAGTGCGCCATCAAATTGGCGATGATGAGCACGAGCGGGGCCGCCGCGCCCCAGACGAAATAGTCCAGCGCGAGCCCGCTCTCGCCTTCCGCGCTAGCATTGAACAGGACGCGTCCGCACAACAGGAAGGGCATCCACAAAGCCATGACCGGGAGGGCAACGGCGGCACCATACCGGGCACCAGCCAGGACGAAGAGCATCAGCGCGACACCGAGGTGCAACGCGATCCAGGAGCGCGCCAGCTTCCGCCCAAGTTGAGCGTCATAGCCGGCGCCGACAGGCACGGCTGGTGTCAGGCGTAGCAGCGCCTGCTCGGCGCCGGTTGCCAGACGGCGGCGCACCATCGGTGTCAGGCCACTCAGCACCAGCCCGGCCCAGGCAATGCCGATCGCTCCGAAGCTCCAAAGCATAATGCCTGGCTCCGAACTGGCCGGTGCAAAGTAGGCATACGCGGCCAGCAGCAGCGCCACCAGGAACAAGGGGCCAAGAGGCGCGTGCACGCCGGCCGTATGCAACACCAGCCGTCCGGCGTCGCGCGTCGCACAGTCCCGGGCAAGGCGCTTGTGCCAGGCGGGCCGCGACACGCGCGCCGGACGTGCGGGCCCACCGCTTGCGCCCTGCGCCCGTCCCCGCTGCAGGAACAGCAGGAACGTGAAGACCACGAACAAACTGGCGCACACCACTGGCCGCGCCAGCACGTCCCACAAAACCTGTTCCGCTGCCTCGGGCATGAAGAACTTCCCGACCATGATGAGCCAAAAACCTGTGCCGAGCCAGGCGCGCGGCATGATTTGCAGCGCGATGATACACACGGCCGCAAAGCTGGCCCCCGGGATGCCGTAAATGAAGAGAGCGGCGCCAGCCGTCACCACCCCGAAGACCACGGCGTGAGCGCGCACGCAGCGCTGCACCGCAGCGCGCAAACCCGGCGCCAGAGCCGAGGCTTTATCCGCGCGCAGCAGATCGGCGACAGCCGCGCCATTGACCAGCCAAAGCAACCAGACCACCCATAAGAAGACGAGAGGCGCCAGAAGGCCTTGCGGCTTATGCAGAAGTCCGGCGAGAACGCCGGTAAGGGCCGCGAACGCCAGCAGGACCCAGGTCAGCACCAGGGACGCCCCGCCCGCATGGCGCTTGCAAGCCAGCGAAAACACGGCGCGCGTCGTCCACACCAGATTGAGGGGCGCACCGGCATTCATCGCTTCACCGCCGGATAGACCATCGCGCCAGCAAGAACGAGATTGGCGAAGGCCAGCGTCATCCAATCGAACTGCAGCGGACGCATGCTGAGCAACACGTTCAGCGCATCGATGAACAAGGGCAGCACCCATAGCAGATCCGACCGGTCGAACTGGATGATTGCCTTGGGATCCTTCACATCCAGCATATGGACACCGACGCTGAAAGGCAGCCACAGTGTCAACGCCATCCAGGGCGCCGTTGGACCAAGCCAGGCAAAGGCGGCCACGCACACGAGCAGCGCGACGCCCGCAAACGCCAGCAGCCACTCACGCGTCATCGCCTCCAAGAGCACGCGTTCGAAGTGCGCGCCACATGGCATGCCTGGAACCAGGCGGAGCACGCTCTGTTCGAAGCGCGTGGCCGCGCGTGACCGGCGCAAGGCAAGCAGGCCGTAGGCATAGACCCCCATCCAAGCCCCGAGCAATGCAATAACCAGGCCGTTCGGAAGACTCGGTTTCAGGGCGGCCGGCGGCACATAGGCCAGCACCAACATCGAAGCAAGGGCCACGCCGATCATGCGCGTCAGGTGTGCCGGGCCGAGTACGCGCAACAAGAGGCGTTGCGGATCGCGCCGTGCGACCTGGTGCCGCGTCGCGCTACGCCACCACCAGCCGGCTGGCCGCAGTCTGCCGCCCCATCCTGCGCGCCCGTCCGAAGTGCGGAGCGTCGGCCAATCGCCATTGCCCGCATAGCCGAGCAAAGCGACGAGGGCCAGCGCAAGCGCAGCCGTCGTCCAGGGCGTGGCCATGATGCTCAGCCATACGTCGTAGACTGCCTTCGGCAGGTGCTTGTCCCAGGAAATAAGCAGGAAACCGAAGTTGAGCTTTTGGGCGGGCGGCAACGCCAGATACACGAGCGCGTAATACAAGGCTGCGTTCAGCCCTGGCAAGCCATTCATCAGCCCCAAGCCAAGCGCGGTCGTAGTCCAGAACACTGCGGTGTGCAGGCCCACCGTCCTGCGAATCGCACTGCGCCAGCGCGGAATCAGAGCGAAGTTCTTATCGGCGGCCAGCAGGCTCGCCGTTCTGGTGAACGGAATCAGCCAGATCAGCCAGGCGAACCAGATCAGGACGAGCGTTCCTTGCAGGACGTCGGCGTTGAAGAACCCGAACACCAGTCCCAGGCTGGAACAGATCAAGAGGGCAACCGCCAGGGCTTGAAGAAACTGTTCCAGGCCGACGAAGCGGATATTGCCGAGCTGGATCAAGCGCCTGGACGTGACGAACACCTCGCGCAGCGGCATATACATGGCGCCGTTCATCACGCCGTCACCTCAAGGAAAAGGTCTTCCAGGCCCAATGCTTCCAGATGCAGCTCCGGATGGAGTGCGGCGACCTGCGCCCGCGCAGGCTGGTCCAGGCGCGCGATCACCGCCCCGCCGTCGCGGCGAATGACGCTATCCGTGCCCAGCAGCGCAATCTTCTCGCCCGGGCCAGTGACGCGAAATACGCTCTCCAGCAAGGTGTCGACGGCGCCATCCAGCACGATGCGCCCATCTTTCAGGAAGGCGACGTCGAGCGCCACGCGCTGCAAGTCGGACAGGATGTGGGTGGAGAACACGACGGTCGTGCCGCGTTCGACGAAATCGTCCATCAGCTCGCGCAGGAAGTCGCGCCGCGCCGCCGGGTCCATGCCGGCCACCGGTTCGTCCAGCAGGAGCAGCTCGGGATCATGCGCCAAGGCGCGGATGATCGACAGCTTCTGCTTCTCGCCGCCGGACAGCTTGGCAATGGTCGTCTTGCGTTTCGCGGCATCGAACCCCCAACGCGACAGCAGACCCTCGACCTTGGCCGTGTTCCAGTGCGGGTACAGGGCGCGGAAGTAGTCCAGCAGTTGGTCCGGCGTGAGCCACTCGAACAGCGATGCCGACTGCGGCACATAACCGATGCGGGCACGCGCCGTATCGGACAGCTTGGCGCATGACTCGCCCCAGAGCGTGACGCTGCCGCTGTCCATGGGAGTCAAGCCGAGCATGCAGTCGAACAGGGTCGATTTGCCGGCGCCGTTACGGCCCAGCAGGCCGACCACGGAACCGGCTTCGATGTTCCAGTCCAGCCCATCGAGAATAGTCTTGGTATCGAACGACTTGCGCAGGGCGCGCACTTCCACAATTGCTGTCATTTTTTTTCTTTCAGAAGTTGGGCGAACAGGGCCAGGCAGGCCTCGTCGTCGAGTTCAAGCTCGCGTGCCTCGCGGGCCGCGCGTTCCAGGGTTGGACGCAGCAAATCGATGCGGTGCGCTTCGCTGCGCTGTGTCCTGCGGCCGGCGGCAACGACCATACCCGCGCCGCGGCGGCGTTCCAGCAAGCCTTCCATCTCCAGCAGCCCGTATGCCTTCGAGACCGTCATCGGATTGACCGCCAGGGCCTGGGCCACGTCGCGCACGGACGGCATGGCGTCGCCGGCTGCCAGCTGGCCGCCGGCAACCTGCCGCCGCACCTGGTCGACCAACTGGCGGTAGATCGGGTCGGCCGAACCGGTCGCGATCGAAAAGATGTGGGGTAGGTGCTGGGTCATTTGTCTAGTGTATTAAGTGAGTAATACAGTAATACAAAAATATGGGAAAGTAAACAAAAAAAGCCGGCCCTTGCGGTACCGGCTCCGAACGGAAAAGAGGTCAGGAATCAGTCAGCCCACTCGTCGGGATAATTCCTATCGGGGAACTCGGGCTGTTCGTGCGGGCCGCGCGGCATCGGAAAGCCATGCCGTTTGGTCCAGGTCTTGATGTTCGAGATAGGACCGGGGCGCTCGCCCGCAGGACATTCGTACAAACAATACCAACGTCGGCCGCTTTTCCCAATGACGGGCCGGCGCGGATCGGTGAACCGCGCCCAGCCGGTGAATCTGCCGATGGAAGCGCCGAACCTGTTATACGACGTCACATCAATGTATGAGGCCGTTTCGTCGTAGAGCTGAAAAGTCCACTCGCGACACCCGAAGTTCCCATAAAGATCATAATCACGGTCCCAGTCGTCAAGATAGCGTTGAAGATCGGAGGTGCCGCAGATTGCGGGTGCAAATTCTGTCCCCGCCCCGTGCAAGCCCTGAAACCACTCCGCCACGAAGTAGGGAACTTCTTCTCCAGTTAATTTGATGGTGTTGACAATATTGCGACGCGCATAAAGATCGGTTCTCGCATTGTGTTTCGTCAGGAGCCTTCCATTTCTGTCGAATTCAAGCGCAACGACGACTCTATCTATCCCGGGGCCGATCGCAATGCTCGCTAACGGGTCCACCAGGCTGTCATACAGCTGAAAGCGCTCCGTCCCACCCTCTTGCGCCCGCGCTCGCAGTGAAATATCGCGCATGAACTTGCGGTTCCCCTTACCGAGTACGTCAATGATGTAGCGTATTTCCCATGGACGTTCAACCCAGATCTCGCTGGGGCGAGCAGTAACAGTTTGCATGGCCAGCGCTAAAACCAAGATCATTTCCTACCTCGTTATCGTAATGTGCAGATGCGTGCTATGCCCCCGTTGGCCAGGCAAATTCCCCCACCTCCGGCCGGGTCAAATTCCCCCACCCCTGAGCGCCTGATCGGGTTGTAGAGTGGGCGCCGCCGGGGAGCAATCCCGCTGGCAGGACGTAACCTATTCCC